>Ga0114973_10003579_pt1 | contig 10918 bp, 7 predicted proteins | sample M_140807_MF_Meta_FD_87025 | JGI IMG/M metagenome (GOLD analysis project Ga0114973, IMG submission 87025) | Freshwater microbial communities from Lake Montjoie, Canada to study carbon cycling - M_140807_MF_MetaG | ecosystem: Environmental > Aquatic > Freshwater > Lake | place: Lake Montjoie... | reverse complement strand
TCTCTTTTTAATTTTATTTTTTCTCTATATTGTTTACTCTCTTCTTTAGCCTCTTCTTTAGACTCTTCTTTAGACTCTTTTTTTTCTTTATAAAATTGTTTTTCATTATTTAAAGTGTATGCATTTATTGCATTTTTATCATTAATTTGACTTGTTAATCTTCCAGTATGAATACAGTATAGATTTTCAAAAAAAGCAGATATATATCCCATATTTACGTATCTATATGCATATTCCATTTCAAAATGGGGAGCTTCTAAATTAAATCTGCCAATATCTTTAAGAACTTTTGCTCTCATAAGAGAAGGTCTAAGAGAAAAGTGTGGCCAATAACAAGAAGAAGGAGAATTACCATGTTTCTTGTTCCATTCTAATTTTTTTTCATCTGTATTAGCAAATTCGTGAGTATAATATCTAATCCCTGTTTTTGTTATATGATAATCACCACCTTTTACAGTCATTACATCGTCTACTATTTCAATATAGTTTTTGTTAAATAAACATTGGCCAATATTTTGATTTTCATTTAAAACATCAAAAGCATCTTTAATATAATTTCTTTTAGAAATAAATTTCCAATCATCTTCTAAATGAATAATATAAGGAGTTTCAGAAGTTTCTATAACATAATCACGTATAATATTCATTGATTTTATATGACCTTTTTCATCTGTATTTTTCAAATAAAAAGTAAAGAACGGATAAAGCGTCTTCATTTTTTCTCTATCTTCTTCTGAACTATTATCATCTACACAAAAGAAATAATCTATCATATCTATATCTTCAAAACAATTTAAAATAGAATTCATAGTTTTTTCAAATAAATCAAATCTTTTACAAGTTGTAATAGTAAATGTTACTAATGGAAATTCTTTTTTGGGTCTGTTCATTATTTTATTTACTATGTTTATATTATAGTCAATATACCTATCAACTACAGATCTTAAAGAAAAATGTTGATTAAAAAGAATAGGATATGCTTGATCCTGGTTAAGACCACGAAATTCTAATATTTGATTATTTATATCATATGCTTTAATAAGCTCTTTTTCATAATGAGCACATATTCCGTATTCTTGTAAAATAAAATAATTATTTTTGTATTGATTGCTTAAAAATTCTCCTATAATTAATCCCAACTTAAAATTACTACTTTGACGTAAATATCTTATTAAATTAATAGCATTATTTTCATTTCTGTCTTTTAAAAATTCTAAACACAAATCATCAAGTTTTGACATATTTTAATATAAAATTTTTATTTTTATAAATAAGAATTTATGAAAATAATTTAAAAATTGTCTTCTAGAATTAATTTTATTAAAATATGATAATTCTCTTTAATTCTGTAATCGAAAATTTTATCAATGTTAACAATACCAATATTATGCCTATTTTTTTCGCATATTTTGTAAATATCAATAAAATTACTTATACTTGATGATAATCTATTAGGATTAAAAACCACCAATGTTTTATCTGAAGAATTTTCTAAATTATTTTTTAAGGATATTTGCACATTGTTATAATCAATTTCTTTAATATTTTTAAAAATTTCAATATTCTTTGTTTCTAACCATTTTTTAATACACCTTTCTTGTATATCTAAAGATTTTATATTTATTTTATCATTTTCTAAAATACGTGAATACGTGATAGCGGAAGAAATATTTCTTAAGATATGTCTGTTCATAATAATATTAAAATAAGAATTAAACTTTAAAATCAATTTTAAACTTTAAGAATAATAATTGTACCTGGTTACATCATTAAAACCATATTTAAAATGATTAGGCTCATAAATATCTCCTAACCCACCACATCCTAAAGCTTGATTAGGCATAGAAATAACTCTGTATGGATCATTACTATTTTTATTTGCTAAGTTATAAGACATTCCAGGAGAACCATATAAAGTATTATTATAATAGCTTCTATTCTGAGGTTCATATTGATTTACTGAAAAATTTTGTTTAGGCATGGAATGAGGTTTAGCAATTCTAAATAATTCAGGAAGTGGAGAAGTTGGAGATGGAGGCACAATTTGTGCATTTTTACAAGCACCATATTGATTTGCAAGTTTATAACATGAAATACTTGTTGTAGCAGTAGAACGGTACTCTTTGGGAATATTATAATCATAGCTCATACCAGCTGTTGTTGTAGTAATTGGATCATCAAAATAAAAATTATTTTTTATCATTTTATTAATTTACAAGATAATTTAAAAAATATTAAATAAAAAATAAAATGATAGATAAAAATTTACTTTATAACGATATATTGTTTAATAAAATAAAAAGAACAAGCTGCATTCTTAATATTGATAAAAATAACAATTATATATTTTATAAGAATATTATACAAGAAAAAAATTTAAAAATTACAAATATAACTTATGATGAATTTAAAAATTTTAAAGAAGAATATAAATATGACTTTATTATTTTTTTTCAACTATATTCTGAAGATGAATCTAAAGTTTCTATATATCTTGAAAAAAGTAAGGACATTATAAAGGAGAATAGATATATTATTTTAATAAATTTATTATTAACTAGCTATAATTATTATACTTATCATCCCTTTTCTTATATACAAAAATATATTTTAGGAAAACCTGTATATTTAACAATTTTAGATGATAGTCTAAGAGAAGTGGGTTTTAAAATAAAAAATATGACAAGGTTATATAGTGTGTATATTTTAAATTATCCAATTGAATATTTTTGTGTAATTATAGAAAATTAAAATTAAAAATTGAATTTAAATTTTAAAAAATTAACAATAATTTAAATTCTAAAATGGACGACAATTTATCTGAAAACTACGTATGGAATGTTGTTCATGATTTTTATAAAAAAGAAGGTTTATTATCACATCAAAAGGAATCATTTAATTATTTTTTATCAGTTGGTATAGATACTATTATACAAGAAACTGATGTGGTTGTTGAACAACCAGGTTTAAAATATACAGCTAAATTTAAAAATGCGTATATTCCTTCTCCGTCTATAATTGATGATAATCGTAAAGTAAAAATATTATATCCATCCGAGGCTATTAAAAGAGATTTAAATTATGAATCATCTGTATGTGTTGATATAGAGGAAATATTTGAACCAGAAGGTGAAGAACCAGAATTTATTTCTCATAAAAGAATTGAAATTGCAAAAACACCTGTAATGTTATTATCTGAAAAATGTAATTTAACTTCATTAACACATAATGAAAGATTAGAAAAAGGAGAATGTATAAATGACAATGGTGGTTATTTTATAATTAAAGGTAAAGAAAGAGTGTTAGTAGGACAGATTCGTGGTATTTATAATCAACCAAATGTAATTGGACAAAAATTAGGTGATAAATATAAATATTCATGTGATGTTAGAAGTATGTCAGAAGAAACTGGACATTCAGTTTTACTACAATGTAAAATTGGAGTTGATGATAGAACAATTGTTTTTTCATTACCTAATATTAAGGATGTTATTCCTGTTGGAATAGTATTAAAAGCATTAGGATTTACAGAAGAAGAAGATATAATTAATATTATAAATAATAAGAATAAAGAAGTTGCTAAATATTTAAAATATATTATTAGAGATAGTTATCATATTAAAACCCAAAAAGATGCATTAAAATATATTGGACAATATTCTTTACATATAATAAAAGATGAAAATAGAGAAAAATATGCTTTACAAATTGTTGAAAATGAATTATTACCACATATGGGTATTACTTCTACTATTAAAGAGAAAACTATATATTTAGGTCATATGATTAATAAATTATTAAATACACATGTTGGATTAAGAAAAGAAGATGATAGAGATAATTATTTAAATAAAAGAGTTGAAATGGCGGGTATTTTATGTCATGATTTATTTAGAACTTTATTTAAAAGATACGTTAAAAATATTCAATTACAGTTAGAAAAGAAAAAACAAAGACCCGATATTTTAAGTGTTATTAATAGAATGACAAGTATTACGGTTGGATTAAAACACTCGTTTTGTTTTCCTGCTGGAACTATGATTTCAATGTCTAATGGTTTATCTTATCCAATTGAAAAATTATCAGAATTAAGTAATGAACACGAAAAAATTTTAGGATGGAATGATAATTGTATTATATCTACTAGACATGGAGGCTTAGTAAATCAAGGAATCAAAGACACTATAAAATTAACATTTGAAGATGGACGCACATTAGTATGTACACCAGATCACAAAATACTTGTTTTGAAAGAAGATAAAAATACAGAATGGGTTGAAGCTGTTAATATCCCGTTAAATTCAAGAATAGTAACCGGCTTAGAATCGGCAGAAGATAAATATTTATGGGAAGATTTGGAGAATGAATGGGAATTAATAACTAAATATAAAACAATAAATGGATTGCAAAGAAAAATATGGAAAATTTCAACACAAGAAGAAAGAAATAAAACATTAGCATTTATGCGTATCTTAGGTTTTATTATATGCGATGGACATTTACCATCGAAAAATAGTAACGGATCTATATATCTAGGATCAATGTTTGATGTTCAACAGTTTATAGATGATTATAAATTAGTTTCAGAAACTGATAAAGAATTAAAAATTATTGATACTGACAATGGAAATGGTTATGGAAGAATTTTTTCAATAAAAATACCAAATAAATTGACAAATCTTATTAAATCTATTGAAGGGGTTATTACTGGCAAAAAAGTTATACAAGAACATACTATACCATTATTTCTTTTAGATGAAAAGTGTCCAAAAAGTATTATTAGAGAATTTTTAGGAGGTCTTTTCGGAGCGGATGGACATACGTTAAAACTTGATATAAGAACAGGAAATAGAATAACTAAAAGACAAGGGTCAAAAACAAGTATTACAGGTGTAATGTTTTCTTGGACAACAGAAAAAAAAAATTGTGTTAATTTAAAAAATACTTTTGAAAATATTTGCAAATTATTAGTAAAAGTTGGTATAACGGATCCAACAATATATGGTCCATATGAATCAACAAATAATAATGAAAACATAGATAAATATTTTTACAGAATACAGTTAAAATCAAATACTGAATTTATAAAATATATTGGATTTAGATTTTGTGCTGAAAAACAATATAAATTATGTATAGGATCTTGTTATTTAAGGATGATAGAAGAAATTAAAAGACAACATAGTTTTGTTATTAATTACACAAATAATTTAAAAGATAATGAAAAAAAAATAACAATTAAAAAAGCATTAGAAATTTCACGAAAAGAATTAAAGGAAAAAGAATATATTTTAAATAGTTATCATTCTTTATCAAGTGTTAGAGATATATACGATAGAAGAGGAAAAAATCATCAAAAAAATGGATTGCAAAAATTTAAAGATTATAAAGGAATTCCTGATGCAAAAGATTTTATTAATGATATGGGTGCTTTGTATATGTTTGAGGGAGAATACGCTATTGATAGAAAAAGTATTGAATTACCATATTTTTCTATAAAATTAGTTGATATTAGAAATTATAAAAAACAAGTTGTATATGATATTACAAATGTTAAAATATGCAAATCTTTTTTGGCAGCAGGTTTGGTAGTCTCAAATAGTACCGGTAATTGGGGTGTACAAAAAAATAATTATATTAGAACTGGTGTATCTCAAGTTTTAGCAAGAATGAATTATGGTTCTACTTTATCACATCTTAGAAGATGTGTTATTCCTATTGGCAAAGAAGGTAAGAATGCTAAAATAAGACAGACACATCCAAGCCAAATTATGTACTTATGTCCAAATGAAACTCCTAAATTTTGGGAGAGTAATACCAAAAGTATTGCTAGTCTGATATAACAGGCAACATAATCAAATTGCGGGGAAATCTTGTTAAGTCTTTAATACTAACTTATAATAGAAATATTATAAGGGTCTTAGTTAATCACTAAGAGAGTAAAAAGTTAAAGAATAGAGACAATCCGCAGCCAAGCTCCTAAGTTCGTTAGCTCTTTGAGCAAAATTGTAAGAATATGGAGAAGGTTCAACGACTAAATGGTTATGGGCATGAGAGAACTAACAATTCTCAATGATTGCTTAAGATATAGTCTAGACCCACCTGAGAAGGTGCTATTATTAAGAAAATAATAATGTTATATATTATTATTATTTTTGAGATAATAGGTGCAATGATTTTAGAAGGAAATATCTAATTGAGCTGGTATAATCGGAAGGACAGAGTATAGGTATAGTTTTAAATTTAGCAACAATGACAAAAGTCTCTTTAAAAATACCTACAGTTGTTGTTAAAGAGATCATAGAAGGTTGTTATTATTTTACTTTTATAGATGATATTGAATTGGTAGAAAATATTTATCCGAAAATTTTTGTAAATGGAATATTGCTAGGAATCACAAAAGAGCCAGAAAATTTTATAAATGAATTAAAAGATTATCATAAAAATAACTTGTTAGATAAGTCAATATCATTTACATTTAATAAAGAAGAAAATGAGATTAAAATGTTTAGTGATGAAGGCAGATTATTAAGACCTGTATTTACAGTTAATGAAGATAATAAATTAAATATTAAAGAAGATATGAAAATAGATTGGAAAAATTTAGTTGAAGATAATTACATAAAATATATTGATAATTGTGAAGTAGAAAATTCAGTTATAGCAATGGATCAAAATGATTTAATGAAATTTAAATGTGATTATTGTGAAATACACCCATCAATGATGATGGGTGTTATGTCCGCTAGTATTCCCTTCCCTGACCATTCACAATCGCCCAGAAATATTTATCAGTCCAGTATGTCAAAACAAGCTATAGGTCTCTATGCTACATCTTTTCAGCACAGAGCAGATACAATTACATATGTTTTAAATTATTTACAAAGACCATTAGTTAGCACATTACCTTCTCAATTTATGGGATTTAATGATATGCCAATGGGTATGAATGTTATTGTTGCGGTAATGACATATGGTGGTTTTGGTCAAGAAGATGCTGTTATTTTAAATAAAAGTTCAATAGATAGAGGTCTATTTCATACAACTTCTTATAGAACTTTGATGACAGAAGAAAAAAAGCAAGGTAGTAATAATTTTGATACTATATGTCTGCCACCAATAGATAAAAGAAAGAAAAATGCTAATTATAGCTTTTTAGATGAAAATGGTATTGTAAAAAAGAGAATAAATGGAAAAAATGTATATGTTGAAAAGGGAGATGTAATTATAGGAAAAACTATAACAAAAACAAATAAATCTTCTTTAGAAGAAGAAGTTTCTGATGTTAGTTACATTATAAAATCTGGAGAAGAAGGGTTTATTGATAGAATTTTTGAAACTATAACTCCAAATGGCTACAAAATGGTAAAGGTTGTTATTAGAAATAATAAGATACCAGAGATAGGCGATAAACTGGCATCAAGAGCCGCTTAACCTTATTTATGGGCGGTAAAAGATATTCTTAAAAGGAATTATCTAGTCGTTAATATAACGGCAAAACACCTGGTTGCGGGAACCTCCTTAGAGCTTTAACTACCACCCTTATTTGGAAACTTTTAAGGGGAACACGATTAATTATCGTACCCAATGGTAAAAAGGTTAAAGATTGGAAAATCCGCAGGCTATTCTCTAAGCTTTATTGACTTAGTATGAGAAAGTCTCAACGACTGGTAAGGTGTTGGTCTGAGGAGTTGTCAGCTCCAATGAAGGCTTAAGGTACAGTCTATTCCATATTCGAAAGATATGGTATTCAAGCAAAAAGGAACAATTGGTATGATTTATAGACAAGAAGATATGCCATTTACGCCAGATGGTATAACCCCAGACTTAATATTAAACGCGCACGCCATTAATTTGTAGTGGCTAAAAGGAATCTGGTAACAGATTTCTAGTGTATTTAAACTGTGGCTAGGTTTAAAATATGCGAGACTTCCAAACTGCGGGGAAGCCCTTAATTTATTTACGTGATTTATAAAAATGGACATTTAAAGAAATAGATTTAATACTAAACGCACACGAATGAAAAAATGTTTTGGATGTAAAGTTGAAAAACAATATTTTAATTATTCAAAGAAAAAAAGTAACAAAGATGGTTTACAATCTTACTGTAAAGACTGTACTAATGCTAATAATAAAAAATATTACAAGGAAAATAAAGACAAAATAGCAAATATTCAAAAAGAGTATAAAATAAATAATAAAGAGAAAATAAAAAATCTACATGCTACATACTATCAAAAAGATAGAGAAAAACGTATAGAATATGCAAAAAATAGAAGACAAGAAATTAAAATAAATGTTGAAAAAAACGGTTTAACTCTTCCGGATATTAAAGAAAAAAATTGTAGACTTTGTTTGCAAACTAAAATAATTGATATGTTTTATATTAGGAAAACACAAAATCGTTATACAGAAATTTGTAAAGATTGTAAGAAAAAAGAAGGTAAAAAATATAGAGAAGATAATAAAGAAAAAATTGCTATATATAAAAAAGAGTATAATAAAAATGATACCGATGTCAACAGGAAAATTGGGATCAGACTTAGAAAAAGAGTATTAAGATGTATAAATACAATAGAATCAAAAACAAACTTAAAAAATAAATTACTTGATTGTTCTAAAGAATTTCTAAAAAAATGGTTTTTATATAATTTAGACCTAGATAATATGTCATTTGAAAATTATAATGATTGGCATATAGATCATGTTATACCTTGTAGTGTTTTTAATTTAACAATTCAAGAAGAAATTGAACAATGTTTTCATTGGACAAATATTCGTCCATTAGATAAAAGAAAAAATTTAGCAAAGAGTAATAAAATATTATGGCCTGATATCTTTGTCCAGGAAATTAGGTTAAAAAAATTTATAAAAGAAAATCACGTAAATGAATACACTATCCAGAAATGGATTAGTGGAGCATTGACTACCGCGGTCTTGTAGAAATATAAGATGCAGCAGAAGGTATAACGGCCTTTAGATGGTAAAAACGTCAATGATTGGGTAATCCGCAACTAAGCCCCTAAATATCGTTAAGATGAGATATACGGGGAAAGCTCAGAGACTAGACGGTAGTCGGTGGATAATGACGGTCTAATCAACCAGAATCTGCTTAAGGTATAGTCCACTCCCCCGGGAAACCGGTAAAAGTGTAGTTCCTTGCCAGGACGAACTTTTTTAGGGTAGAAAGGACCTTCAAGAATGACGATTAACGTATTATTGGAAACATTGCTAGGAAAATCTTGTTTATTAGAAGGAACATTTGGTGACGCGACACCATTTACAACTAATAGTACAAATATAGCAGAAAAATTATGTGATAGATTACAAAATAATGGTTATGAAAGACATGGTTGGGAAGAATTAATTAATGGTTTTACTGGAGAACCAATCAAAGCAAAGATATTCTTTGGTCCAACTTATTATCAGAGATCGACAAGGTCTAAGTGGTATTGCAAAATACTGCTAGTCTGTGGTATAACAGGCAACATTTTCAAATTGCGGGAACGTCTTGTAAGGTCTTTAATACTAACTTATATTAGAAATAATATAAGGGTCTTAGTTAACTGCTAAGAGAGTAAAAAGTTAAAGAATAGAGAAAATCCGCAGCCAAGCTCCTAAGTTCACTAGAATATGGAGAAGGTTCAACGACTAAATGGAAATGGGCGAATAAAATCGCTTAAGATATAGTCTAGACCCACCTGAGAAGGTGCTATTAATAAGGTTAAATAGTATTATACCAATTACTATTTTTATCGACTTAATAGAAGTAATGATTCTAGAAGGAAATGTCTAGATGAACTGGTATTATCGTAAAACATATGGTAAAAGACAAAATACATTGTATTAAAATTTCAGAAGATACTTCGGTTTTAACTTTAAATGGATGGAAAACAGCATATGATATAAGTATGGATGATTATGTTGCTACATTAAAGGATGGAAAACTTATTTATGAAAAACCAATAAATATAATGATTTATTCCGATTACGAAGGTCCCATGTATTATATAAAAAATCAAGCAATAGATTTAGCTGTCACAGGAAATCATAGAATGTGGGTATCTAAACCTTTCGGACCTGAAAGAAAATGGCAAGAATATGATTTCGCAAGAGCGGATCAAATTGTTGGAAAATTTATAAGATATAAAAAAGATGCAATTTGGGAGAAAGAAGAACATCAATTTATTCTTCCAAGTGTAGTTAAATTTTACACACCAACTTTACATATAAATATTAAAGAAAAAATAGTTGATATGAATTCATGGTTAATATTTTTTGGAATATGGTACGCCGAAGGATGGGCTTCTGGTGGGGATACTTGTGGACGTATTAATATTTCTGTTAATAAACAAAGAGTTAAAGATGCTTTATATTCTGCTTTAGATAAACTCGGTTATAAATTCTCAGTTAATAAAGAAGATAAATTAAATTTATATGATTACCAACTATATAGATACATGAGACCTTTAAGTGTTGGAACAACAAATAAAGAATTACCGCAATGGGTCTTTAAATTAAGCAAAGAACAGACACGTGTTTTAATAAAAGGAATGTTATTAGGAGATGGTTCTTCTAATAAAAAATCTGGATGTGAATTTTACTATACAAGTTCTATTAAATTAGCAGATCAATTTCAGCAATTATGTTTGCATGCTGGATGGATAGGTATTATTTCAACACATATAAAAGCTGGTGAAAATCATGTTAAAATAAATGAAAGAGATATTGTAAATAATTATGATATTTTAAGAATTAGTGTAATAACGAAAAGACTTAATCCGTCCGTAAATCACGGACATGTACATAAACAAAAAGTTCAAGAAGAAAAATATATAGAAAAAGAAAAATGTCCTGTTTTCTGTTTACAAGTTCCGTCTGAAGTTTTCTATGTTAGAACAAAAGGAAAAGCTTGTTG
>Ga0114973_10003576_pt1 | contig 10921 bp, 21 predicted proteins | sample M_140807_MF_Meta_FD_87025 | JGI IMG/M metagenome (GOLD analysis project Ga0114973, IMG submission 87025) | Freshwater microbial communities from Lake Montjoie, Canada to study carbon cycling - M_140807_MF_MetaG | ecosystem: Environmental > Aquatic > Freshwater > Lake | place: Lake Montjoie... | reverse complement strand
TAATATTGAAAAATTTTCGCCACCATATACATTTAATGGATGTCGAGTCGTTGGATTATAAATCCATTCTGAATTAGCGTTTCTGGTGCCATAAGAAGACATTAACTCAAAATTATCTAGACAAGTATAACCCAAACTATTACTTATACCAAATTTTTTGATATATCTTCTGGAAGGAACTGATTTTATTGTTTCTACTGGTCTTTGTTTGTCTTCTACAGTGCAAAATTCTTCTGATGCTAGATAATCATAATAAATATTACTATTCCGTGTGCAAACTACTTCATTTTGTTTGCCTTGGCCAAAATATGTTTCATACCAATCATTATCAGGTAATTCAGCAGCATTGTTAAATTTATCTTCTACTGTAGAATTAACAGTTAAAATTTTGGTAACAGAACCACCAGACCAAGGCGTACTTCCACCTGAAGCAAAATTAGCAATATCTGCTTTTCTTGAAGCATATTCTTCATAAGCATCTGCAGAAATTTTATCGCTATTTCTAGAATCTAATGAATAAAGATCGATTCTTGGATTATATGCCAATAAATTTTTTTTATATTGTTCAGCCTCAACAGAAGATAATGTATCAGAATTTACAATTTCAGCAAATTCGTTTTGTCTTAAGAGAAGTTCTTCTCTATCTGCATTACTGAGTGGTAATGCATTTGTTTTTGGTGCACCTTCTATTTCTGCTGTCTTTGCAGTTTTTTGCTTTGAGGATGAACCTAAGTTATTTGATAAATTTTTATTGAAAAAATTCTTTCTGATTGGCATGGTATCCCTTTTTTATATTATTTAACTTTTTTCTTTAAATTTCTTTTTTTCTTAATTGTTGATTTCTTTTTTGGTTTTATTAAACTATTTACTTTTTCTACTAGAGATTCCCATGATAGTTTAATTTTATTTAAAATATTTTTCATTTTATTTTCCTTTATTATTTGCCATCAAATATAGATGACCCTTTTGCCATAGTTCCTGCTTTTTTTGCTATATCTCTAAATTTTGGATTGTTCAATATACTTGATACATTTGGATTTGTTGCAACTGTTGTTGCCTTTTCGCCATATATTCCCGTTTTTGCCGCATCACCAACAACTGGAATTGCAGATACAGCTCTTAATGCTGCATTTTTATAAAATTCCTTTTTTTTATTTTTATCTTTTTCAGCAGCACCTCTTGCAGCAGAAATACCAGCATTTACTACATCAGTAATACCAGTTTGATCTACAACTCCTATTGCATCACCTATAGTTTGAACAGTATCTAAAAGATTTTCATTTATTTTGTTTTCTTTTTTATATTCTTCACAATCTTTGTGGTTTGGATGATCTTTACACCAATTTTTATAATATGCGTCCAATTCTTTATCAGTGGGTGGAGCCATTGGTTTTAGATGTTCATCAGTTTCTTTAATAAATTTATTAAATGTTTTCATATCATTATTTATAAATAAAAGAAAAAGAAAAAATATGGATACTGTAATATATAAAAAAATAAAACAATTGCAATTAGAAAATGCATTTTTAAAGCAAGAAATACAAAAATTACAAGAAGTCACCAAAAAAGAATTAAAAAAAGCAGAAGATAAAGATTTAAAAGAATTGCCCGGAAAACCAGGCGAACAAGCACATAATAAATTACACAAACTTCTTGGTAAATATTTGGGTGGTAAATAAAAATTCCCCCTTACGGGGGGAGGTATAAGAACGAGTCATTCTGAAAAAAATGCCCCGCCACTCAGGGAGTGGAATAGTTTGTTGAATAACCAATTTTAACTTTTACGTAATATTCTCGCTTATCGTCAAGAATATTAAGTGTTGTAATCGTTCCTTTGATTGGGCAACCAATTAAAGATAGTTCCATACCAACAACCATAAATGGGCCACCTTCAAGATCTACCATCTGAAGTTCTTTACCATCTTGGGACATAGCAAATCTGCTAAAATTGCTTTTGCCTTCCATGATAACATGATCTTCTTCTACAGTAAATTTGCGAATATCACCATAACGGCTCTTATCAGTATAGACTTCAGACATAGATTCGGTTGCCCTTCGTCTGAGCAAAGTATTCACGCCAGTTATAATTATATTGAATAAAGCGCCAACCATGAGTAGTTCTATCAACCTCCTCATCAAATTCAGCAGCAATTACACCAATTGAAATTGCAAAATTTCGGATCTCATTTGCGGAATTAAAGATACCTTCATACATCTGCTCATTTGAAGATTGATTGATGGAAAGAAGATATCCAAGATCATTTGTAATATTTACGAGACGCTTCATGCTGTTCATAACGATGCTCATATTGTCCTCCTGAGTTATAGGACATTATACACCAGCATATTGCTTTGTCAAGCGACGATTGGCTCTTTCTGCTGCCTTGAATAGTCCTTCGGAGAAACCAGCATGTCGTCCATGAGCATATCCAGTCTCATATCCCTTGCGGCGTATCCACATGGACCATGCTACGAAAAGACTTACAGCCGAGACAGTCAAACAACTGAATTCCAAGATTTCCATTTTTATTCCTTGCTAGTTGGGTTATTTTTTAGATAATCTCTTACGGCGCTAATATAATCTTCTGCTTTTGTTAATTTAGATTGAACCCATGATTCTAGTTGTGTGTCTTGTTGCATCATGCCTAGAATGTCATTGGCCTTCTCTATGATCGACTTCATCTGTGATTGTACCATACCACCCTCCTGATCGTCAAGAGGAATGTGTTCATTTAATTGCATTTTGCGGTAGGTTTCTGCGATTAATTTTATGATATTGTCGTTCATATAGGTATTTATAAATTTATAAATACTGACAAGGAGATTATATTATGCCTAAAAATAGAAAAAATAATAAGACAATGTGTAAGGGTGGTTACAGAAAAAATAGAAATAAACAAACAACATCTAGATCCGGATTACCAAAAATGTATCCTCCACATTGTAATCCACATTTAATAGCACAAAAAGTAGGATAAAATGAAATCATTCAGACAATATATTTCAGAAGCAGGTATTCGTAGAAAAATGCGAAAATTAGAAGGGGTACGAAAAAAATATCGAAAAGCAATAGAAAACCCCAATGCTTCAGAGGAAGAATTGGACACTTTGGATGACGCAGAAACCGATGCAATGCAAGCGGTTAAGAGAGAACAAAAACTAAGAAGCCCAAGAATTATTAAAAAATCCGTTGAATTATCTTCAGGAAATGATCCAGAAGAAAGACTTAAAAATGCAGCAAATATTGCAAGTGAAATGCAAGATGCAGAATTGCCTCGGCCCTTACGCCACAGAAAAAAGAAGAAATAAAAGGATATAAAAAATGAATAATTGGCTTCAATCTTTAACAGAATCATATAAACAAATTTCGCTTCAAAAGGAATTAGAAAATCTAATTGAAGAAATTCATAATGAGCAACCAACATTAAACGAAAATGACATTAAAGAATTTTTGTTAAATGAATTAAAAATGGCAAGTCCAGAACAAATTCAAAAAGTTGGTCAGGCCGCATATGATCGTGCAGTTTGGGGAAAAGGTATTGTTGGTAAAGTAAAGAGTCTTATGGGTCGTTTTGGATTAGCAAAACCACCAAAGGGACACCCAACTGTATCAACCAGATATTATGCTGAAAGAGGAATCAAACCAACTGATGATGATGCCGAATTTGCTACACAAAAAACAAAAGAGTCTTTGACCAAGTTGAGTCAAATGAAACCTGGTGAAGCTTCTGGTGTCGTTGCTGATCTTGCAAGGGGAGATAGAGCAATGGAGTTGGCCAATAGACTTGCTGCAAGACAACAAGGACAAATACCACACCGTGTGCGAAATGGAACTTGGCCTGTGTCTGATCACACAAAGGTAGAGAAACAAGCAAGAGCCAGAGAACAGATGGGAATAGGACCACAAGGAACTACTGCTGGTGGAGATTTGAGTAAACCATTAGTTAAGAATACGACACCAAAACAAGAGCCAGAACCAGAACCAAAACCAAAACAAAGAAAACCAAGACAAAAGAAAACAGGAAAATAATATGAATAATTGGTTACAACAATTAACAGAATCATATAAAAAGATTTTAAGAGAATCTAACGATAATCATCCTCGTTACTGGTCATCTTCACATAATTGGTCAGAAATTCATGAACCAGAAAGTTATGAATATGGCAGTAATTATCATAGTGGCGATGGATTACAACAATCACAAAATAGTGGAGCACCCACAGGATATCTTGTACACGCACATTCCGGTCAAATTGTTGATAAGCATACAGTAAAGGCTATGGCACAAGATGAAGCAAAAGCATTCCACAAAGGTAAACATAATTTTGAAACAGCAGGCCATGCTACATCCGAAGAAGAAGGAATTCTCCATAAGCAAGGAGTACAACACGAAGAAGCACCTCCTGAAGAATTTGAAACTGATCGTGCATTGCGTAAAGAAGTAGACGCTGCAATGAATCTTCGTAAGAACAGAACACCGACACATCCTGATCGGGATCCCCATCTAGCATACTTCAGATCATTAAGTCAAAGTAAATAAAACAAAAAGAGCCTCTTACGAGGCTCTTTTTGCAACCCAAACCAAATGCTCTTTAGGTAAACAACAGGAGCAGTAAAGCAAGATCTCCCGAATCCACATATCCATTCTCATCCAAATCGCTATTGCAATTTGGACAAATACCAAAGTCTAAAATAAGTATTGCAATATCGCCAGAATCAACATTTCCAGAATTATCAAGATCACCTTCCAAATAAATTGGAATTGAAAAATTTAATTGAAGAGAACTTGGCTCTACTGCTTTACTGTTACTAGTAATTGTAATAGTTCCTGTTGCAGTACCGACTGTATTAGTATTTACATTTACATATACAGTAGAATAATTTGGAGATAGTCCTGCAATCCCAGAATAGGTTCCACTTGCATTTCCAGAACAAGTAAGAGAATAATCTAATTCATCGACACCAGTGGTTGTATAATATGATGCAGTATTTTGAATTTTAATTTGAAGTTGTGTCGAACTTCCAACAGGAATTTTTGCTGGAAGATTTACAAAACTAGCAGAAAGTTTTGCAGGAATTTGAAAATCTAAAATCTGAGGAATATGATCACTTGCAATCCACAACTTATCTGATAGAGTATTTGAGCGAGTCAAATTAGAAAAGTAAGTATTATTTCCAGCATTAATATCTTTATTGTAATGTGCCCCATCATTTCCTACTGCTCGCATAGTAGAAGCAATCATGCTAATTCCTTCACCTGTGGCAGCAGCAGTTGATGGCATAATAAAATCAAACCTATCATTTAGACCACCACCAACTAGACCATTTAATCCAGTAATTGCGGGAGCCTGCGTGTGTTTGTAAGCATTTGCTGCACCTGACCAGGATCCGGTTCCATATGGATCAACACCCGCACCTGTACCTGCTGCAACTAATGCAACATATCCCGTTTCTGTATTTGTATAAAAATTCATATCGCCAGTATAAACAACTGGAATTGTGCTTCCTAGTGTAACTGCATTTTGGCGAATTGCATTGATTCCAAACAAACGAAGATTTTCTTCTGTGCTTCCTTGTGAAGCCTTCAAATGTGCCCCATATACACAAATACGAGCATCATTACTGTTATAACTATTAAGTTTAAGCACCCAACGATCAGCATAACGTCCTGCATCTGTAAAAATATCATTATGAAGAGTGGCTACTTCTGTGAATCTATCACTACGATAAAACATCGCTTGAGCACCACTTGCTCCATTTTCACCTGATGCCACAGTATATGTGGCAAGACTATAAGTGATACCCGCTGGTGCTGCTTGGTTTACTACAGTTTTTAAATTATTGATAATTGTGGAAGGAACTTCGTTAAATGTAATAACATCAATAGGTTGTGCCCAACCCTTTGCATCATCGTTGTGCATTTCGGAAATTACATAAGTCATGGCAGACGAATTTCCCTGCATTCCAGCAATATTCCAATGGGCAATACGAATTTGTGAAAATGCAGAAGCACAAACAAATAAACTAGAAAGAGCAATTTGATGCTTCATTTACTTCTTTGCCTTCTTTTTGGTCGCCGAATTCCATCCGGGCTTCGTAGTGAGACACTTCACGCCCCTCTCACCTTCAGGCCAGTCGCATGGATAGATATAGATATGTCCAATACGGAATGGGCTGTTGGAGAAGCGACGCATAATCTTCTGCATCTCCTGCTCCGAACCCCTCCAATGGAAGTCACGCATTCCGTTAATGAATGAATATCCGCTACCCATCTCTGTGCGCTCAAGTTCAGAATCACCCTTGTACAGCCAATCAGCGGGATCATCGATGTCCTGATCGTTAGTCAAATTAAATTCAATATGCAGATCGTACTCTGGCTTTGGAAAGCGTCCAAGCAGACGACCAACCTTCTTGGTGTTAGCCTCGACAATACGCTCACTACGAGACAGTTTATTGGTATTCTTCTTAATTTTGGCAGTAATCTTGGTCATAATTAATGATTCCTTTGGTTTGAATTAAATTTCATTAACTGTAAACATTTTGAATAGAAACAATCACTTTGTCAATATTATCAAGAATCTTGGTTAGAGCATCTTCTGCTTTAATTTGTGTAATTGTACCAAAAGAAAGGTCAGAAAGCAACTCTTCAACATCGGAGTTAATATTGTTCAGGGTCTTGACTGAACGAACCAACTTGGACTCAACATTCTTTGGAAGAGTCGAACGGTCAATAACGGTAGTTGTATCGGTTTTGGTCATGTGTGTATTGTACCTGATGTTTGGGTGTGTGTCAAGATCAAATCTTGAAGATTTCCACGGTATGAATAGCGAGCAGAGGATACCTGTCGCCCTCACGGAACCACTTGGCAAGACGAGCCATGTCCTTGGGCTTGCCTTCCCACTCCATGTAGAAGTAGTCCATCGAACCACCATCGCCTGCGTACACGATCCGATTGTTGAACGGCTTGCCCAGCCCTATACGGACACTATTGAGAACTTCTGCCTCCACATCGCAATCGTCAAAGTTGGGCATAGAGTAGCCATCAAAGTGAACTTGTAGGCCCACTGTGCCCTTCACCGAATGGTTGAGTGGCAGAAACTTGGGCTTGTGTGAAACGATCTTGGTTTTGTTTTTGGTCTTGGTCATAGGTTGGTATTGTATCAGACGGTGGTGGTTTTGTTAAGAGAAACCCGAAGATTCTCCAACATCAGTCGAACAGTTTCAATCTTGTTGTAGTAGTTGTCCAGCAGATCAGCAGCCTTGCGGCCTGAAACATATCCGTGGCTGATGTCCTCTCCCAACGATTGCAGATCGTACTGAATGTTCTCCAGTTTGGAGTCCATGCTGGTGATCTGCTTGATGTTCTTGGTCTTGGTCATGGCTGTGTATTGTACCACTCGTCCGGTGTGCCGTCAAGTGGGTATTGTGGATTTTTTTTCAGAAACTCTTTGAAGTTCAGCAGCGATTCATAGTATGAATCTGCACGCTTATGGGACTGTGCGTGTGGACAGGTGCAGAACTTGTACTCTGCGTCCACAGGTGAAATGAGAAGTCCGTCCCATGCAGACTCACAGTAGTGCCAGCCGTGTGCCTGCTCCTGCTGGGTGAGTGCAGCCGGATCGTACAGGCCCATCAGGTCGGTGAGTCGTTGCAGACTCATGCCAGCGTAGGATGTGTTACTCATAGTCCCAACTCCTCATCAAGTTGTATGAGTCTATCCATTGCTTCCTCACGCTCTTTGGTTTCAAAACAATCCCAACCACGGGAATCTGCAATTTCATGCACTTCTTTCATATCATGTGGAAATGAAGTGGAGCGCAACTGACACACTTCCCGCCTTGCCACATCGCGCTCTGCGCGTAGTCGTTTGATCTCGTCGGCGGCTTCATCTATCAATGTGCTAATGCAGTCATTGTCCTGCAATCGCCGTGCATGGAGAAGCCTGATCACGATGTCCGTCATTTTGATTCCTCCTTGTAGGTCTGTGCCAGCCGCTGGTGTGCCTTCCACAGTTCATCGTACCGAATCTGTAGAGACTCCAGTTCATCCGCCACGGCGTTCAGACGCGCACCTTCGGGTAGGTAATACCCGTCGATCATGTAGTCATTCTGTGCGACATATCGCAGGAACACCGGATGTGGTAGTTCGTTGTACGGGTTGTCGGTCACAGACCCATCTCCTTGTCCAACTCTGCGATCTTCTGACGCAACCGCTCTACCTCCGCATTGGCCTCATCAATCTGTCTCTCAAGTTCTTCATTGTCCTTGAGCGCAAGGTTGTACTTTTCCTTGTACATATCAGCCAGTTCTGCAAGCGATTGTCTGTCAAGCATTGGTGGTGTTCTCCTTGAGATGGGTGTTGTCGTTCATGTGTGTAGTATACACGGGTATAGTCTTCTGTCAAGTGGTTAGAAAGGGGAATACACATATTTAAAAATAAAAAGGCCCTTGATATCGCTCAAGGGCCGAAACGGGGTTCATTTGTAATTGTGACAGGCAAACCCCTCCTAGATCGTTCGGGATAGGTGATCCAGCCCAGACCCGTTGATTCTTACACGGTGACAACGCAGGCCGTTGGGAGGCTAGCACTCCGGGGAACGGCCACCCCTTGGTTCTTATGCACCATCGTCTTCTTCATTTGAAGACGGGTGTGCCCATAGTTCATTATAACGGGGAGGAGTAGGAATCTCCTTACACTCCCAAGCAGTAATTTCTTCTCCCTTTTCCAAATTGTCAGAAATGGCATCCCAAACCCAAGAACTCACATTATTTGCATAACTTGAGTCTGGATTGTCAATAATGGTAATGTCAAAAGACACTCTGAATGTACGACTACGGTTGTTTGGTGTAGGATTGGTCATACGGGCATTATAAGGGCTGTGGAGGGCTTTGCAAGCGATTCTGTCAAAGATTGGGCCTGATTCCTATATGGTATCAATCTGTTCAAAAAAGCAATCTTTACCTTTTCTTCTTTAATTATTGTATTTGACAACTCTTCTCCTGCTTTAATTTTTGCATTTAGATATGCAAGATGGGCTTCTTCTTTAGAAAGAAACCGTCCAAAATACTTGTGACTAAATACAGCCTCCCATCTATTTTTTGTATATCTTACTCCAGTTTCATAGTTATTATTACTTTTAAAAAAATTATTCACTTTTCTTGGAATAAATACGCAGGCATCCGGACCATATTCTCTATTCCCTTCTATAAGAATATCTTTATCTAATTCCATATTTTCATCAAACCAATATGGTTGTTGTTCCATCCATTTTTTAAAATTTGAAAATCTATGCCAAATTGGATTTACTGTTACACCATTATAGCAAGCAAATTTGGTATTGTTATTATTAGAATAACAACGACGAATCATATCTGCCCACTTTCTATAATATGGACACCATATTCTTTTGCCATTTATATCTCTAACACGAATTTCATAATCAGCATCATTGATGCATATTCCATAGATAATAGTATTTTTTGGTTTTATTTTGTTCATTTTGAAATATTAAAATTAATGTTTAAAAATAGGGGGGTTTAGTCATGTGCCCCCATAAGAATGTTAAATAAATTCCCTATTCGCCAAGGAAAGTGCATTTTTGTACAAATAATAGGGGTATATTTTAAATGACTAAGAATATTAGCAGAACCAATAGGATTTGCAGAATGTATAAGAATTTGAAAATTACATTTTCCCCCATCGTCAATGTATTTTCGAATATACTTTACCAATGGTATAATATCCGAGAATATTCCCAGATCGTGATCCAAGCAAATAATATCATAACTATCTGCTTTTGCCATGAAGTAATCAATTCCCCCTTCAATACATTTTGTATAATCAATGTCACAACCCGGATTGTTCTGAATAAACTGATCAATCCGGGTCTGGTCGTCATCAACTATGAGCACTCTAATCATGTAATATCTGAGTATGGTCCATAGGAAGTGGTATCGTTATAGGGATCGGCGGGATCCTTAGTATAGTATACAGTTTTATTATCTGCAACCATTTTCTTATAATTTTCTACGGCAGAGAAGTAAGCCTTACCATACATTTTTCCCTGCTCGGATTTGATAAAATTAAAAATTTCCCCAGATAGACTATCCAGGTTCCTCATAAATTCCCTGCTCATAAACCTGACTGAAGGCTTTGTAACTCCCCATTTGTTCGCATCATGAGTCAGGTGCTTCTCCAGGGCTCCCAGCTCAGACGTTGATAGCGACTTTCGATTTGTGATTTGGCAAAGCAGAGTGTAGAATGCCAAATAGTAAAAATAATAACCAAATCGACTATTTGGAGAAAATCCATGATCATTTAAAAACTTTTCAACTCTATCACTGAGAGTGTCTTGGCCATGAAAGTTCACCCCAGCACCTCCCAGTCATCACTTTCACCTGGATCCTGCAGACCGAATTGATCTCCCAGGTTGTATTTCTTAAAAAAAGAACTCTGATTGAAATTGGTTCCCCAGATGAATTCATTCAGAGCACTCTCAAACTCTACCCACTCGTCTAGCTGAAAGTACTGGGATGCAATGGGGGCAGTTAGATAGTTCTTGATACGATTGCGTGGTCTCATAATATGTGTATTCTCCATTCTCTGGTTATCGGACGCTGTAGTATAACTGTAGTTATCGACCCTGTCAAGAGTCCGATAATATCGCCATTCGCAGCTCAGAATCGGGGTATGTCCTATAAATTCCCTACTCACTGGTCTGTATTGTACCCTGGATTATCGGGCCTGTCAAGCGTCCGATAATATGTTCCCTGGTCGCGTAATATCGCCATATCCCGGAATAATTAGCGTTGATAGCGATTATTAAATTTCCCCGGACGGATATGGGATATAGGGGGATATATAGGGAAATTTAATAATCGCTATCAACAAGTTCCCTACATACTAGTGGACCGGAAACT
>Ga0114973_10003575_pt1 | contig 10924 bp, 6 predicted proteins | sample M_140807_MF_Meta_FD_87025 | JGI IMG/M metagenome (GOLD analysis project Ga0114973, IMG submission 87025) | Freshwater microbial communities from Lake Montjoie, Canada to study carbon cycling - M_140807_MF_MetaG | ecosystem: Environmental > Aquatic > Freshwater > Lake | place: Lake Montjoie... | reverse complement strand
CGGTGGGGCAATTGATAATGCTGACAGAACTACCAGGTACAACTGCATCCCATGGATCACTCAAGGTGAATGTAATTGTACTGCCTGCGGCCAATCCTGACGCACTTAGACTTTGCATACGTTTGTAACTGTGACCGGCATCGGGCACTTTTCTGACCAAGACCAATCTTTTGCTCACTGGATTGAATGTAAAATTAAGGTACCCACCAAACATGGTCATTGCCAGTTTCTGGTAAGAAGCAAACAATTCGTAGTTGGCTAGTCCACCAACTCGGCCTGCTTGTAACATATAGGTGTTGAGGTATCCGCTGGCAAATGGTTCAAATTGGCTGGCTGTAGTACCGGTCACTGATCCAATGCCGCGTCTAAACACTTGCCGTACTGTGATGATTTCCTGCGGCAGTGTGTAGTCACTTTGTTCTTTGTTGATGGTCAATACTGCATAGCTTTCTTCCACACTGTTTTGAGCACGTTGACGATAACGCTGTAGTGCACGATTAATGGCTGTGTCTACATGTTTTTTATCTAGTTCAACGTCAACGATGCCCGAGCCCAACCTATCAAAAATATAGTCGGTAATGTTATCTCTCAGTGTGTCAAGTGTAGCTCATGGAGTATCCTTTTGGATATTTATCTTACAGCACCTTGAGCAACACAGTGTCCTCGTTGAGCCTACCTGTCAACTTGGACTCTGTGGACTTGATTGTACTTAAAAACTTTTTAAGAGCCGGCTTGGTGGCTTTGAAAAAGTCTCTCAACGCATCTGCAGGCTTCCTTACAGTTTTGTTGATGCTAGCAGCTTCATCAAATCCTACTATACTAGTACCTTTGATCGACAATGGCCCTTGTAGGGCATCAGCTACATACACGCCCAATTTACGAGTACGGGTATTAAACACCCAAAGCTGACCAGCACCCACAATGTCTGCTGGATTGATTGATGTCAGTTTAAGAGCCACATCTTGTTTCATGTACTTGACACGAGCAACTAATTTTTCCTTGCTAGGCGCACGTTTAACACGTGGCTTGCGAACCACTGTTTTGTGTTGCTGATACTTTTCAATGTCAGCGAACAAGGCCGTGTAAAATGCAATGTAGCGTTTGAAACGCGTCTTGGTCCATTTGCGATAGCCTTCCTTCAGCTGCTCGTCCTCGCCCCCAGCTGCCGCAACAATTTCTTCAAAATGTGGTTGGAAGAACTTGCTGACAGCAACTACAGCACCTTGTGTTACAGTCTTTTCGTGAAAGTAGCCGTAAGCGTCAAAAGTCACTGCATCCGACTCTAATTGGTCTTCAAAACTTTCCACATGTGCAATATGCCCTTCGGCAATTTCACGCAAACGATCCTGAATTGTAGGCTGTTTTGCCACCGCCCGGGGCTTTTCTTTTTCAGTTTCAGCTACAGCAGTGCCCAATGCTTCACGATTAACAATACTCAGTACTGTATTTTTAATATGGTCACGGAAACGATCACGCATGGGCATGCCTTTCCTATGCGCCCGTACCAAGGCTGCAACAGTGATTGGTGTCAAACTGTCGGGCGATTTCAAATAGGCACGTAGGGTATCTGAGTCAACTAAATTACTGCTGGCCAACCAACTGTTAAATTCGGGACGCAGTTCACGGCTGCTGTAAAAATAATTGTAGTAGCGAAAACTGAGACGCAGTTGTGTGTCAAACTCTGCCTCAGTCAGTTCCATGGCTGCCGCAGTGTCCCAAGTTGGCTCAGGCCCAAAGTACTTTTCATCAAGAAATAGTGGGTTCCGTGGCGCACGAGTTTTACGAGCAGACTTTTCAACTTTGATACGAGCCATGTCAGCCTCCAAATTGTCAACTTCCATACAGTATAGCAGTATTTAATTGGCGTGTCAACCAGTGTTGCCCAACCATAAATATTCAAAAGGACCAGTATGCCTAGACTTTCCATGTGGCGGCCCAACCACAGCAATGATTTCAAATTTCTAGATCGAATCATTAATGAACAGTTCACTGTGGGTGGCACAGGAATTAATGTACACCTATATCTTGGTCCTGCAACACAAACCGATAGTGTTGATGAAACAGTTCCCGAATACACTAATACATCAGCACAAAACATTCAAGATCTACTGTTTTTAGAAAACCGAGATCGTTCGTATCGTCCCGATATTTTCAATATTCGAGGCATATATCAAGTGGCCAACAACGATTTTGATCTAAGCCAATTTGGTATTCAATTATCTACCGACACTATATTTGTGACTTTTCACATAAACAACATGGTGCAAATGCTGGGGCGCAAACTAATGGTTGGCGACGTGTTGGAAATGGAACATCTCAAAGACTATTTTCCATTAGATGAAAACAATGCAGTGCCTGCAGCATTGAGAAAGTATTATGTAGTCAAAGACGCCAATAGAGATGCTGATGGATTTAGCCAAACTTGGTGGCCACATCTATGGCGTGTTAAATGCGAGCCCATGGTTGACAGTCAAGAGTACAAGGACATTATTAATCAAGGCCCAGGAGTTAGCACTATATACGATGCATTCATTAATATCAATGATGCAATTATTGCACAAGCTGAACGAGACGTACCACTAAGCGGATATGATACTTCACAATTATACACAGTTCCAGTTAAAACAGGTGTTGGTCCTGACGTGCCCAACAGTCTACGAGCCGATAACGCAAATTTTGACGTGCCAGTAGACAGTACAATACCCAAGGTAGACAGTCAAACCATAACACCCGATGCTGTTATCACCGGCTATTTGACTGGTGATGGTGTTCCGCCCAATGGATTTCCTGCAACATCGGGTATTGAATTTCCCAACTATCCCAATATCGGCGACTACTGTCTGCGGACCGACTACTTGCCCAATGTCATGTTTAGATGGGACGGGCTGGCTTGGCGTAGGATTGAATCAGCAGTACGCACCAACTACACTACCGGTGCTGCCAATAATCAAACACTCAAGAGCGGATTCTTTAACAATGCTGGAGTTGTTGCTACCAAAGGTGGTAATCTCATTGACAGTAGACAAGGTCTCAGCAAGGCCCTGCGCCCACCCGAGGATTAACCAATGTCATCACAGCTATTTTTTTACGACCAACAAATTCGCAGGTTCTTGCTGCAGTTTATTCGCATCATGAGCAATTACCAAGTGGAAACTGGGCTTGACAGCACAGGAGCACAAGCTCTTATTCGTGTGCCGGTAATCTACGGTGACGCTAATAGACAAGCAGCACAAATTCTAGCAAAAAACAGTGAAACCAATCTGTCCACTGTGCCGGTCATGGCTGTAAACATTACCGAGCTCAAGTACGATCGTTCTCGAGTACAAGAGCCCAATTTTGTTAGCAAAATGAGCATACGTCAACGTGCAGTTGACCCTGTTACTGGCGAGCTACAACAAGTGCAAGGCAATACCTTTAGTGTTGAACGCCTAATGCCAGTGCCTTATTTGTTAACACTAAAGCTGGATATTTGGACTTCTAGTACTGAACAAAAGTTGCAATTGTTAGAACAAATTCTAGCTATATTTAATCCAGCGATTGAAGTGCAGAACACTGACAACTATGTTGACTGGACCAGTTTAAGTTATGTAGAGTTGACTGATGTTAGTTGGACCAACCGCAGTGTGCCAATTGGAACCGAAAACCCTATAGACGTTGCTACACTGACTTTCCAAGTGCCAATTTGGATCAGTGCTCCAGCCAAGGTTAAAAAATTGGGTGTTATCGAACGTATTATTGCCAGCATTTACGACACACAAGAAGAAATGGAAGCTGCTATATTGGCCGGCAAACTGCTAAATGGCCAACGACAGTATGTTACACCACTGAATTATTCAGTACTGTTGCTGGCTGGGCAGTTGCAAGTATTCTTACCAAACAGTACCGCAACCGCCAATTCCAATAATGGAAACGTCCCACAAAATTGGCCTGCAGTAATCAATGTGTTTGGGTCAATACGCAACGGTATCAGTGAAATGCATTTTAGTTCTGAGGACGGAGGTCCCGACATTGTGGGCACTATTGCTTTAAATCCCATGGATCCCACTGTGTTGTTTTTCACAGTTGACGCCGACACTGTGCCGGTTAATTCACTGATGCCCATTGATGCTATTATCAACCCAGTTAAAAGTTTGCCTGGTGGAAAATTAAGCACACCTGCAGCAGGACAACGCTATTTGTTATTGGACAGTATTGCAAATACTGTGGCTTGGGGTGTAAACTTTGCAGCCGCAGCCAACGACATTATTGAATTTGACGGTGTCAATTGGACTGTGTCATTTGCGGCTGCATTGGCCTCCGGAAATGCGTATGTGACCAATATCAACACTGGGGTACAATACAAATGGAACGGCAGCAATTGGCTAAAAAGCTATGATGGCGAGTACCCTGCAGGACGTTGGCATTTGGTGCTGTAATGGAACTGGGACATTTGACCGGGTGCGGTGCACTGGTACATGCACGATCAACCGGACGTTATCTTTGGCTGCAGCGAGTCAACAGCAGTTACAGCGGCACTTGGGGCATTGTGGGCGGCAAAGCCGAACACAACGAAAGTCCAATTCAAGCACTGTCAAGAGAATACTGTGAAGAATTGGGCACTCCATTCAATCCCGTAAAAATAGTGCCCATTGAACAATACACTGCTGCAGATCGAAGATTTGTGTATCATACATTTTACATGATGGTTGAACACGAGTTTGTGCCTACACTCAACGACGAGCACAGTGGCTATTGTTGGACCACACTGGACGCTAGACCCACTCCCTTACATCCTGGAGTTTGGCGTATTTTTGAATACGACGTAGTGATGCAAAAATTATTATTTCTTGGTAAAGATCATGTTTGACCCCCAAATTGAAATTATCAACATCAAGTCCATTGGCGATCAACGGCTGACTGTGTGCCAAGCCTGTGAACACTATCAAGAGGACGGCACCTGTCAACTCAGTGGACACGCCATGCCGGTAAAGGTCTATGACCTCGCAGAGCAGTGCCCTGAATCACGTTGGTAATTAAACTGGTAGTTCGCGAATGTGGACCACAGCGTTCAGTGCTGGTGCAGTAACAAACACCACTTGACTACCAACTACGTTATAGTCATCAACCGGAAGTTGCAATAGCCCGTTTTTAAATACCAGCACTGAATTAGTCGACAGCAAAGGTGTCGACACTAGGAATGTGGTAGTTGTGCCATCCCCTGTGTATTTTCTACTGTAGTATGTGGTAGATGTTCCGGCAACTTGATTGGTAGAAGTAACATAGCTTTGTACTTCTACTCGCTGCCCTGTGGTTGCAGCACTGGTCAGTGACAGGGTTTGTCCATCAACTGCTGTAAATCCCACACCGTCAATGAGTCTAACACCGTTGACATAAACGTCAATATAACTGGGCCTATATCCTGCAGACACAGTGAACACAGTCTGCGTAGAAGCTACCAAGTAGTTTTGTCTCTTGACCACGAACCCCACAGGATCCGGAGCCACTGTGGTGTAGGCTACCAAACGTATGAGATCACCAGCAGCTAGTCCATACTGCATGGTAATGGAATACCCACTGCTGGCAGTGGTGTATTGACTACTGCTTTGTAGTATGCCGTTTATGAATAGGTCTGTCAGTGCCGGTACAAACTGTGTAGCCGACAGTATCAGCGTTTGGCCTTCGGTAGCAACAAAGTTTTGTACTGATCGATTAATGGCTCCCAGCACCGCACCCGAACTAAAGTCCAGTATGTCAACTACTGCATTGGCTGCAGGTGTAGTAGTTAGTGTAACCACTGCACCACTGAGTGAAAACGCACTGGCCGGTTGTTCAATTCCAGCCACATACACTACCAAATTGGTCACTGAGTTTGGAGTCACTGTCAGTGTAAAGTTTGCACTACTGCCTGTGGCAGCGAAGCTCTGTCGACGAATCAAGTAGCTGGTGGGTATGGTAAATGTACCCACCCCTGATCCGCGACTTTGCCAATAGTTGCCATTCCAAATCCAACTGCTGCCGCTGCTGGTAAAAACTTGATTAACTGTGGGTGAAGTGGGGAACGAGATAGCCATGCAAATATTTAGCTGCGGCTAAAATAGTAATCACCATCAGGACCGTTGTTGCTGAACAGGCCGTGACACACAAATCCTTGATCAGCCATGTAGTTGATTACTGTATCACGCAGTGGTGCGCCAGTGTTGTACTCTACTACTTGCAGTTCCAGTATCACATGGTTGCAGTATTTGAGACATTCTGCACCACCACGCAACACATCCAGTTCAGCACCTTGTACATCAATCTTTAACAGGTCAGGCCAAGGGAATCCGTTTTCTTTTACTACTGAGTCCAGTGTTTCTGTACGTAACCGTCTGCGATGCTGCTCATTGAAATAAGCAGGAGCTTCAGGATTCACTGCTGCATTTTCCAAGTAGTAGCTGTTGCCACCAGGATGCTCGTCGTTTTGATAAAAGTCCACAGCACGTTCCGTGTCACTGAGTACACCAATGTGATAGCGCAGGCCTTCCTCTTGATATATAAACTCCACGCTGTCCATGGCGTCAAACACATGGTATTGTGCATCAGGCCAAACACGATGCGCTTCGTTAGTCCAGTGCAGTACACAAGCACCAATGTCGTAAATGACTTGTGGGTCGACACCTTGTGCTTTCAGCGCATGTAAGAATTCTACATGGTTTTGTGGTAGTAGACGTTGACTGCCCAGTTCTCGGAGACGGTCCCGAGTTGACTGTGGTTGCACTGCTGGAATAGTGTCATCGATCACAAACTCGCCTGCACCAATGTGCCTACACTTGATGCTGGTGTCGGCCCAAATTGTAAATCCACACTCTCTAGCACGTCGGCAAAAGAACACATCTTCGCTAACAGTGTGTGCATGATCAATAGCACTGTGGTACTTGAACTGTGGATAGCCAATAGCATCAAACACATGACGCTTGACCAATACACAGCCAAACCCAGCACCAGAAACTTGCACTAGACCACGATCCTTAAGGCGTGCATAGTCAATGTTAGACAGCCCACCATGTCCGTTGTCCTCATAGACTTCTACAATGTGCTGTCCAGGTTTGCGTTGAATGTACAGTCCGGTAACAGCATCACGATCATGATTCAACAGTTTAACCAGTGTGTCAGGCGGGAAAACAATGTCACTGTCTACGCTAAACAGGTAGTCATAGGGTGTGTTTACTACCCAGTGTGCAATTAAATTACGCACTTGATCAATGTTGTAACCATAAAAGTATTGAAAGGTTGCTGTATACCCTGGAGGTATGATCAAGTCATAAATGCTTTTAAAAGTTTCTACTTCAATGTGTTTAGCAGTAGGAATACCAATCAATATACGTTTAGTAGTGAGTCCAGTATTGGTGGTGTCAATGGTGGGGTTTTGAGTCATATTTTGTTTGATTTCGTCGTAATATAAGCCTTCTTTGGCTAAAAAACCTTGGGTAATTGCCGTGTCGGATGTAGTAGTAGCAAACGGTGTGTAAAACAGTAAATTGGTAATTAAGTAGTTGGTTCTGCCCTGTACCAGTTGCCAATCAAATATGTAGTTGTCACCATAGTAGATTTTGAGATCGTCTGGGATGGGATTCCAATTGCTGCGATGAATAAACATCAAGCAGCCAAATCCATGTGTGTGCTGTCCAGTCCAAGGTATGATGTTGATGCTGCCATCAGTGACTGGTGGATGATCAAATATGGGATCTCCTGGGCACAGGCCAAATACACCTGCTGAGGGAGTTATGAGATCTACTAGTCGATCAAACAGTTTAAGGTCAAAAGTTACATCATCGTTTGCAATGCAAATGCGATCGTACTGTGCAACTTCAACTCCCAAGTTCCAAGCTGGATTAACGTAGATGTTTTCGCCCGGAACGAATCGTTTGATTTTGGGGTGATCTGCCAAGTCGCCGGGGGCTGCTGGATTGTCATTGTCAATTATGATGACTTCACCCACCAGTTCGTATTCACACAGTTCAGCTAGAAATTTAACAAACTGGTCAGCAGCACGCCACATGGTGGGCACCACCACTGTGTATAAACTTGGTTTTTTACGAGCTAGGATAGCATTGGCATTGCGTGTTTGTTCAGCACCATTGACCTTGTAGTCGTTTAAGGGGCTAGCGTCATTGTAGAGATAGGAGATGTCAGTTAAACACCGTACTGCTGCCGGACTGGCCTGTTCAATTAAACTGTAGAACAAACTACCATCCCCGCCAGCTCGATACCAACGTCCCTCATGATCTTGAAAATCACTGTCAGGCACACGTTGAATCAGCCGCTGTACAAATGTTCGCAGATGTGTGTAGGGCATATTCCAGTTAAACTTGTGGTCACGATAAGAGCCTGACTGTTTAACTGACTCAGGATAAGGTTGACTGATTAGTGGAATGTTGTCTACCACACTCCAGCAACTGCCATAAGTAAATTCTGCACCGGTAGCGTATTCAGCATTGTAGCGAGCAAATATGGTATTGTCGGCAGCCAGTGAATCGTCACCATCTACCAGCATGACAATAGCTTCAGGATTGTCTATGCTTCTAATAGTTCTCACTTGGTTGTAGACTGCTCCACAATTGGTACTATTGGAAATGTATTCAAAATGTGCTTCTACATCCTGTGGCAGTGCAGCCAGTGCACGTCGTACTGCAAGTTCACTGGCATCAGTGCTGGCATCGTTGATCAGTACACAGCGATAATTGTCATAATCCTGTGCAGCAATACTGGCAATGCACTGTTCAATGTAATTGGCTGCATTGTAAAATGGCACTACGACTACAATCTCACGTTCATTGCCCACACGGTAGGGTTCTAGTTCTACACGATTGTGTGTTCTGCGGCCCCAAACTTGATGTACTGCTCGATTAATGCGACTCACTGACCTATACTGGTCACGTGGAAGATGCTCGTCAAGTTGATAGTAAAAATGCTGTCGCCACTGTTCGGCCACTGTATCCCAACTGGCCCAGGGCTTGACTGCATTGCAGTAGTACTGCCGTTGTTGATGTAAGTAAGTGTCGTGTGCTGCTCGTACAGTCATGGCCACAAAACGTTCTACTTGTTGATCCGTATTGATATTAGGATATAAACTGTTGGGCTCAATGGGATAGTCAATCTTGTAACAGGCCAAGTCCACAGCAGTTTCTTCCATGGCACCAAATCTGCAGGTCAGTACTGGTGTATTATACAGTAGACTTTCCAGTGTGCTGATGCCAAAAGTTTCTGGGAAACTGGTGGGATAGATCATAAAGTTAGCTCGTGCCAACAGCTTGGCAATTTCTGGCTGCGGAATAACTCCAGTAAATGCAATGCCCAATTCGCTGTACTTAGGGTCTTCAACCATGCCGCGCCAAGTCAGTTCCTGTGCATCAGGCGCTGCTGTGGCACCAAATCTATAATAGCCACCAATTACAATCAATCTAGCCGCAGGCAATTGTTGTTTAACCAATGGCCATACACGATCAACCAAAGGGATCATGCCCTTGGTCACTGACGCATTGTACACGTAGAGATTGGGATCTTTGGCCGACAAGTCAATTTCATCAATGTGACTGCGAGCGCCATTACGTGTAAGGAAGATTTTGTTTTTCAACACTTCGTACATGCGTTTACCGCCGTGATCACATGTGGAGACATAACTGGTGTGCCAATCACTCAGTGTGAATATGTCTGTGATGCGATCTGCAGCAGCTAGTGGTTCAATGGCACGATCGCCCAAACAAAACGTATCGTGCATCCACAGTACTCGCATACTGGCCCGACTCAGTATGCGATCATAGAGATTCATACTCATGTAGGGCAGTGCTCGGTTGTCGCCCAAATTGGGCAGATCCGATGCCGGCAAGAATGGTATTACTGTACGCGAACTGATCACAATGTCAAATTCATGATCCTGCGCTAGATCTTCTACAGGACGGTACAGTACACGATTGTATACTCCGGGATTGGCCCCGTCGGTGTTGCAGCGATTAAACACTGTGACAGCAAAGCCCAGTTGGGCCAGGCTCTCGCTCATGTAGGTTACAGCACTTTCGCTGCCGCCTAGTCCTTGTTGGTAAACTGTAGTGCCATCATAGGGCAATCCTATGATGTCGATTATAGCAATGGTTATGGTCATGATTAGAATAAAATTATATGTGTATTTAATGGGCCCTGCTGCGGGCTACACAATTTCGTTCTAATTTAAAACGTAACAGTCCCGCTGCTTGTCCATGAGTATACACGATAACCAGCACCAGATCCTACCCAATTGAATGGACTGCTGTTGAAAACAGTGGGACTGTTGTTGGCAGTAATGGAAAATCCGTTGCTGCTGCTGTCAGTAAATGGTGCCCAGTAGTTGGCATTCAGCAGCAGGCTGGTACCTGTTATTGCTGACAATGGTGCTGTAGAGGGAGTAAATGCGGCTGTGTATACTGCCGTGCCTTTAACTAGTCTAACATTGGTCATATAACCAGCAAAATAATAGTTTCCGCCACCACCAAAATTACCAATGGTAACAGCTTGAGCTGCGTAGTTGTTGTTACTGGTTGCACTGGTAATTAAGGCTCCGTTAACAAACATTCTCAGCGTGCCACTGGCCCTAGCTACTGCAATGTGCGTCCATGTCATTGAGCTAATAGTTGCTGCGGCGGGAGCAATAGACCCGTCAGTACCGTTATAATAATTAAGTTTGTTTTGGTAATATTGTAAAACACCATTGTTAGCGCCATGGTCTAGTATGTAAAAGTTACCAGTGGTCCAGGATGCTGAAGTAGGATAAATCCAGGCTTCCCAAGTAAAGTCACCTGTACCATAAGCAAACGCTGCATTGCTAGCTATGGATAAGGATTGGTTAGTACCGTTAAGGCTGATACTGGCTGGACCAATTGTGGCTGCAGTAGGGCTTCCTGTTGTGGCTGTAGGTGCTGCGTAGTAATCAGGG
>Ga0114973_10003573_pt1 | contig 10928 bp, 6 predicted proteins | sample M_140807_MF_Meta_FD_87025 | JGI IMG/M metagenome (GOLD analysis project Ga0114973, IMG submission 87025) | Freshwater microbial communities from Lake Montjoie, Canada to study carbon cycling - M_140807_MF_MetaG | ecosystem: Environmental > Aquatic > Freshwater > Lake | place: Lake Montjoie... | reverse complement strand
ACATATCTAATAAAGAAAAAAAAAATGAAAAATCGATCCATCTTCATTACTGTTGAAATTTTTGCTTTTCTGTTTTGTTTGGTTAATCCAAGTAAAGCTCAAACTACTGTAAAAATTGGAACCCAAATATGGATGAGTAAAAATTTGGATGTCAATAAGTATAGAAATGGGGATGATATCCCTTTTGTAGAAAATGATTCGGATTGGGCTAAATTGACTACTGGTGCTTGGTGTTACTACCAAAATAAAACTTCCAACGGGACTACTTATGGTAAATTATACAATCTTTATGCTGTAATTGATCCACGTGGATTAGCCCCTAAAGGCTATCATATTCCAACCGATGCTGAGTGGACTATTCTTACCGATTTTTTAGGTGGTATTGACATAGCTGGTGGCAAATTAAAGGAAAAGGGTATTATTCATTGGAAATCTCCAAATACGGGTGCAAACAATAGTAGTGGTTTTACAGCACTTCCAGGTGGATATCGCTACAGCGGTGGTAATTTTGGTTTTTTGGGTAATTATGGAATGTGGTGGAGTTCATCAGAGGGAGGAAGTAAAATACTTGGTTGGGATCGTTTCTTATATTCTAATGATACTGTTATTGGAAGGTATGATGATTTTGAAAGAAGTGGAATGTCAGTACGATGTATTGCAGATTAATTTTTTGTGATTACTTATCGCAATATTTTATTTTGTGAAGACTACTATTTGAATAAGTGAAAAATTTATTCGTTATTTTTTGTTCATCTGATTTCTTTATCAATTGTTATTTAAATAATTTCAGAAAGGATTGACAGAAAATTTAAAAAATTTCTCAGATATATTTTAGAAGTATAAATTACATGATTAATCAGCAACGCAGCGAATAGACATGCCATAACTTTTATAGCCAAAGTCTCTACCTACCAATCCATAAAGATTATCCGGATAACGATTCCAAGCAAAATAAGTGAAGCCCTCTGTAGAACTCCACCAAAAACCATTTACTCCCATACTAAAAAACGATCCATTGTCATCGCGATAACCTCCAGGTAGACCAGTAAATCCGCTGCTATTGGTAGCTCCGGTGTTAGGCCTAGGCCAATGCGTAGAGCCTGCTTCTTTCATTTTAACACCAGCTTCTTCCTTACCTCCTAAATAATCGGTGAGAGTAGTCCAATCTTTATCAGATGGAATATGAAATCCTGCTGGCGCTAATCCACGTGGATCAAGAACTGCATACAAATTATACAATTTGCCATAAGTCGTACCGTTTGAATCAACATTTTCGTAATAACACCAGGCTCCATAAGTTAATCTCGACCAAGAAAGAGCGTCATTTACATAGGGTATTTCATCTCCATTTCTATACTTACTGACATCCAAATTTTTAGTAGTCCATGTTTGATTACCAATTTTTACAGTGTTTTGAGAATTAGCCTTAATGAATGAAGTATATATCAAAAGCAAGCCTAATAGCAAAAAAATGTAAATGGTTTGTTTATTCATTGTTCTATCAAAATTTGTTTAAGTGCCAATTTCACATAAACTTATCTATTTAAAATTATCGAATTTAAATGATATTTCATAATTAATTTTAATTTTTCTAATTGTTCTAACTTTTTAAGAGATAGTATAAAACCCTAAAAATTATATATCATTATTCAAAATACCTGATTTTGATTTTCAATTTCTTAAAAAAATATCTCAATATTATTTATATTAATATAATATTTAATATAATAGAATTTTTTCTAAATAGTTTGATAAACTTTATAATAAAAATATATTTGTTGATAGCCTAAGTATTGTAGCTTCGTCAATATTTGATTAGATTATTTTTAAATTATCTTTTGATAACTTCTCTTCCATTTTATGCAAAATCATTTAAATGTTCTCGCAAAAAAAATAAATGGAGAACTCTTTCATGATTTCACATCAGTTCATCAAACTCAGTTACTTGCCTATTCTACCGATGCCTCTGTTTACCAAGAAAAACCTTTGGCAGTAGCATTACCAAAAGATGGTGAGGATATTAAGTTTTTGATTGATTTTGCAAATATTCATAAGATAACTTTAATTCCAAGAGCAGCTGGTACTTCATTGGCTGGACAAGTAGTTGGTAATGGAATAGTGGTTGATATTTCTAAGTATTTTAATAAAATTTTAGAAGTCAATGCAAAGGAAAAATGGGTCAGGGTTCAGCCTGGTGTTATTAGAGATGATTTGAATCATTATTTACGTCCATTTGGATTGTTCTTTGGTCCTGAAACATCAACTGCTAATAGAGCAATGATTGGAGGAATGGTTGGAAATAATTCCTGTGGTTTACATAGCATCGTTTGGGGTTCTGTTAGAGAAAATTTGTTAGAACTGAATGCGATATTAAGTGATGGATCTGAGGCAAAGTTTGAAAATGAATCTATTCTTTCAAAGAATTGTAATGGATTAAAAAAAAATATTTATGATGGTCTTTATCAATTAATTTCCGATGATAAAAATAAAGATCTTATTCAACAGAATTTTCCAAAAGCATCAGTTGTAAGAAGAAACTCTGGATATGCATTGGATAGTATTTTAGCAATGGAGCCATTTACCAAAAATGGTTCTCCATTTAATCTTTGTAAACTTATGGCAGGTTCCGAGGGAACTCTTGCTTTTACTACTTCAATCAAATTACAGCTCATTGATCTTCCGCCATCGGAAATTGCGTTGGTTTGTATTCATTGTAACTCTATCGATGAGGCGCTAAGAGCTAATAGGGTAGCGCTATCACAAAGTCCAATGGCATCTGAATTGGTGGATCGTTATATTATGAATTTTACCAAAGAACATCCTGAGTTTAAGAAAAATTGTTTTTTTATTGAAGGTGATCCAGCGGCTATTTTAATGGTGGAATTTATGGCTGATAGTTTAGATAAAGTAAATGATAAGGCCAATCAGTTGGTCAATCTTTTGCAAGAGCAAGGATATGGTTATGCATTTCCAGTTTTATTCAATGCTGATACTAAATATGCTTGGGATGTTAGAAAAGCTGGACTTGGGTTATTAAGAAATTTAAAAGGAGACTTGCAACCTGTCAATTTAATTGAAGATTGTGCAGTGGCTCCAGAGGATTTACCAGAATATATACAAGAACTTCAACTTATTTTAGCAAAGTATCAGGTAAATGCATCTTTCTATGCTCATGCGGGTGCTGGGGAATTACATGTAGAACCAATGCTTAATTTAAAGACGGAGCAAGGAGTGAAATTGTTTAGAAATATTCTTGCTGAAACAGTTCAATTAGTAAAAAAATATAAAGGGTCATTGTCTGGAGAACATGGTGATGGCAGATTAAGAGGTGAATATATTTCAACAATGGTGGGTAATGATACGTATGAACTATTTAAACAAGTAAAAAATTTATTTGATCCTCACAATATCTTTAATCAGGGAAAGATTACAGCTACGCCTGCTATGACAGAGCAGCTAAGAGTACAATGGGACAAAGCTCCAGCATCTATTGATACTTATTTTGACTTTTCATCCCAAGGAACAATACTTCGTCTAGCAGAAAAATGTTCTGGTTCGGGTGATTGTAGAAAAACTGAAATTTCTGGCGGACTCATGTGTCCTAGCTATATGGCAACCCGAAATGAAAAAGATACTACTCGGGCAAGGGCTAATATTCTTCGCCAATTTTTAAGTGATCCACAACAGGTAGATCCACTCAATCAAGAAGAAATAAAAGAAGTGATGGATTTATGTCTGAGTTGTAAAGGATGCAAAACAGAATGTCCATCAGGCGTAGATATTACAAAAATGAAGGCTGAGTTTTTACAACATTATTATGATAAAAATGGGGTGCCTTTCAGATCTAAATTAATTGGCAATTTTTCTAGTCAAATGAAATGGGCTTCTAAATTTTCTGTGATTTATAATCTTATTTATGGGAATTCTTTTCTGCGGAAAATAGCCAATAGATTAGTTGGTTTTCATACAGGTAGAAGTATGCCTTTATTAGGTTCCACTACACTTAATGCATGGTATAAAAAGCGCATTAATAATAATACTTCACTTTCAAGAAAAGTATATTTTTTCTGTGATGAGTTTACTAATTATTATGATGTTGAAATAGGAAAAATAGCTATTCAATTGCTTGAAAAAATGGGATATGAAGTATTGATACCTGATCATGTTGAAAGCGGTAGAAGTTATTTATCTAAAGGGTTGGTGAAACAAGCAGCAGTTGTCATTAATCACAATATTGATTTATTGTCACCGGTAGTTAATGATGATATCCCTTTGATTGGAATTGAACCCTCTGCAATTTTGAGTTTCAGGGATGAATACATTGATTTAGCAAGCTCTTTTAATAAAGAGAATGCCCTTAAATTGTCTAAACAAACCTTCACTATCGAAGAATTTATTGCTAGTGAATTTGAAAAGGGAAATATATCAGAGCAACTGTTTGTAAAAGATAAAAAAACAATCGCTGTTCATGGTCATTGTTATCAAAAAGTACTTTCATCACAGCACTATAGCAATACTATGTTAAGTATACCGAAGAATTACCAGGTAGATTTTATTCCCTCTGGATGCTGTGGTATGGCGGGTTCCTTCGGTTATGAATCGGAGCATTTTGAAGTTTCCCAGCAAGTAGGAGAGCTGGTACTGTTTCCTGCTGTTCGTAGTTTTTCAACTGATACAATTGTCGCTGCTGCTGGTACTTCTTGTAGACATCAGATTAAAGATGGTACCCAGCGCATTGCCCTTCACCCCGTTGAAATATTGTGGGATGCGTTGGAAAAATAATTGCTTTGATAGTAAATTAATTTTAGTCTTAAAATTTTTAAGATATCATTTTAGAACCTTTTATTTATGATTTTATTAAAAATTTTTTTGTTCTTTATTTTTATATTTTTTCAGTTTTCGCTTTCTGCACAGAATAAAAAATCTACTACTGTTGTTAGAAAGACACCCGCTATTGTATCTAAGTCTACAATGAAAAATATCTATAATGAAATTAAAACCCCCTATAAATATGGAATAGTTTTTAAACATCCTGATTCTACCAAATTATTAGATAGTCCAACTCTTTTTTTTGAAAATGGAATTTGGTATATGAGCTATATTGTATTTGATGGAAAAGGCTATGAGACATGGATGGCTCAGAGTAAAGATTTATTGAATTGGAATTCGATGGGTAAAATTCTTTCTTTTTCTCCTGGTACTTGGGATGCCAATCAAAAAGCAGGTTATATGTCTTTAGTGGATATTAAATGGGGAGGTAACTATACGGTAGAGAAATTAAATGGCAAATATTGGATGTCTTATTTAGGTGGTAAAACAAAAGGTTATGAAGCAGGTGTTTTGGGAGTAGGGATGTCTTCTAATTCTGTACTTACAAAACCAATGGAATGGAAAACGTTGACTAAGCCAATACTTCAGCCTAGTGATTCGGATGCTAACTGGTTTGATAATAAAATAATTTATAAAAGTTTAGTGATAAGAGATAAAGAAAAGTTGACGAATCATCCATTTGTAATGTTTTATAATGCCAAAGGTGATACTGCTAAATATGAAAGTATTGGAATGGCTGTTTCGGATGATATGATTTCATGGAAAAGATTTACTAAAAAACCAGTGTTGACAAAATACAATGGGATTTGTGGGGACGCTCAAATTACAAAGATTAATAACTTGTATGTAATGTTTTATTTTGGCGCATTTTGGAAGCCAGGTGCTTTTGAAAGATTTGCCTGCTCTTTTGATTTAGTTAATTGGACTGATTGGGAAGGAGATGATTTGGTGGCACCTTCAGAGTCATACGATAATGAATATGCCCATAAACCCTGGGTGATTAAATGGAAGGGAGTAGTCTATCATTTTTATACTGCAGTGGGAAAAGAGGGAAGAGTATTGGCTTTGGCGACCTCAAAAGATTTAAAAAATTAGTAAATCTTTTCAATTGATTGGTATTATCTTCTATTGACTAGCTTTTGTTTTGGAACACTGACTAATTTTATGGTCGGTTTCTTTTAATTCTGTATATTTCATTTGTAAATCTTTGTTATTTTAGATTTAATTTAGGTAATATATTAATTGGAGTCTTTATTTTTTGTTCTTCATTAGTTAAGGGGCAAAATAAACCTACTATTTTTGGAAAAAAGGGCTTCGAAAAAATCACCCTTGATCTATCAATCAATTAATAGAATTGATAAATAGATATGAAGACGTTGAAGCGGAGGTTATTTTATCTAAGGACATTAATTAACATTATTTTTTAATCATCGGCATTTATAATAATTATTTCAAACAGAAGGTAAATGAAGTTATTTTTTAAAGAAGGTTATAGATTTTGGGTAGTTATAATATTATTTGGATACTCTTGTCAAAACAATAGCAATAGTGCGGCTAAAAAAAGATACCAAGATTCAATAACTTCTTGTCATAATAATATTCCTTCTCGTTTTGGAAATGTAAAAAGTGATTCGACTGAAAATTCTTCTTTTGCAACTTTAAAAGATCATACAGGAATGGTTTTGATAAAGGGGGGTGATTTTTTAATGGGAGCTGCAGACAAGGAAGGGCGTAATGATGAATATCCTGCGCATTCAGTTAAACTAAAAGACTTTTGGATGGATGTATCCGAGGTCACTAACGGACAGTTTAAACAATTTGTTTCTGCTACTGGCTACATTACTACTGCTGAAAAATCAATTGATTGGAATGAAATGAAAAAGCAATTGCCAGCTGGAACTCCTAAACCTCCTGATGATCAGTTGTTGCCTGCTTCCTTGGTATTTAGAAAAAACAATCAGGCAAGCAATTTAAATGATTACTCGCAGTGGTGGGTTTGGATGGCGGGTGCCAATTGGAAGCATCCTCGCGGACCAGGTTCGGATATAAACGGAAAGGATGATTATCCAGTAGTACAGGTTAGTTGGGACGATGCAATCGCTTATTGCAAATGGGCTGGAAAAAGGCTCTCTACAGAGGCTGAGTGGGAGTATGCGGCTAGGGGAGGGATGATAAATAAAAAATATCCTTGGGGTGATGAAGATCCTGAGGCTATGCGTCCGAAAGCAAATACATGGCAAGGGAAATTTCCTGCTACCAATACTAGTTGGGATCATTTTGAAAATTTGGCTCCTGTAAAATCATTTCAACCCAATGCATATGGTTTGTATGATATGGCAGGAAATGTTTGGGAATGGTGCAGCGATTGGTACCATGAAGCTTATTATGAGCAGATACAAGGAAATAAATTAATTAATCCAACTGGACCATCTATTAGTTTAGATAGTGATGAACCAAGCATTCCTAAAAGGGTAGTAAGGGGTGGATCTTTTTTATGCAATGCAAGCTATTGTAAGGGTTATAGAGCTTCATCAAGAATGAAATCTTCTCCCGATACAGGTTTGGAGCATACTGGGTTTAGGTGTGTGGCGGATTAATTTTAGCTCTTGATTTTACCAATCATCATCCACATCATTTTCAGTATCATCTTCTGGTTGCATACCTCTAATTCTAGCTAGCATATCTTCATTTACACCAATACTTTCTTTTTTATCAGATTCTTTTTTTGAATTATCCACATGCTTTAAGACTCCATCCTTTAATTTTGGATCATCCTTTTCTGAAATACCTGCTTTGGATAAAATAGTTGATCCATCATTAAACTTGGAACCCAATTCATCAAAAAGACCTTTATTTTTAGTTTTGTGCTCATTGAAGGCTTTCCTATCAATTCCTCCCGTATTTTGTCTTGCAAATGCTAACGCTTGGCCAGCATCAACACCCTTACTCTCTTCATCTATTTTGGATTGTTCCTTATAATTTTTAGCCTTAACTAGATTTCTTGCGGCTAATTCAGCAGATGGCAATTGGACATATCCCATTGTTGCTTCTTGTACCAAATGATCTAATTTTCCCAATGGGTTCAACTCATCAACAACTGCACCAGCAGCTCCGGCAAGATGTTCTTGCGTTTTTAAATGTGCTTGCTTTCCTTTTAATTCCACACCTTTTCCTTTAGCTTCTGATCCAATATTTACAAGTGCATCGTGTTTATCCTCTTTATAAGCATTTGAAGCCTCATTGTATCTATTTTCTTGAGCAGCAGATCCTCCAGCTTTTACTAAGTTTTTCGCTACTTTACCCCCAACAGGGGCTTTGCCTGCAACGAATGCTCCAATTGTTGTTGCTATTCCAATTTTTGAAGCTTGACCCTCAAGTTCTCCACCCTCTTTATTGTATGACTTAATAACATCGTTTCCTCTAGAAATTTCATTAGATTTAGCATCAGCCGCATCTCTTTCATTTTTATTTAGACCTGAAATACCCATTTTTTTACCTAGCCATGTATTTCCAATTTTGCTCTTACCTGCTTCTTTAAAATTATTCATTCCCCTTCCGACAGCATTGGCTTTACTTTTAAACCATGAACCCCAAGAATTTTCTTCACCTGGTTTAGCTCTATCTGCATAAGCTGATTGTTTAAGTGCATGTCCTTCAAAGGCATCCCTTTTTTTATTCAATTGTTCATTTTTATCCGTAGAGATCATACCTCCCAATTTTGATTGAAAATCTTTATTAAACCCAGCGGCTTTCGGGATTGATTCTACTGAATTAGTTTTGGTATCTTGATCTTCAACTTCCTCTCCATTAAGGGCTGCCCTTCTGGCTGCCAATCTATTTTTTAAAAGATCCTCTTTTGATGTTTCTCCTAATTTTTCTTTTTGCCCTGTTTTACTATGATTTGCGACAATATCATTAATATTTTTTGGTTTTTCCTTTTCTTCATCCTTGCCTCCAAGCCATTTTGGTAATCCCCATAACTGAGCAGTAGGGGTCTGAATAGAAGTTTTATTAAGCGCCTTTGTAGAATCTTGGGTATTATCATTCAATGCTTTATTTCCCATTTGAGTCGCTTCATTCTCTAGTGATTCGTTGTCATTAATATTGACATTACCTTTCAATTGAGTAGTTGCTTGAACCCGTCCTTGTTTTTGTTGTACTACATGCCATGCTTCATGAGGTAAATGTTTCTCTTGTCCTGTCGCTACATGAATATCTGTACCTTGTGCATAAGCATGAGCATGTAACTGAGCAGGAGCACTTGAATTATAATGAACTTTTACATCATCTAATGATACACTTGATAATTGCTCTACACCCGTTTTTAAATTTTCCGGCAATCCAGTTTTATTATTACCAACAGCGGTTTTTTGGGCATTATTATTGGAAATTTTACGTTGAATAGCAGGAAAGGAAGGGGAAGAATTGAGTTGTTTGGAACTAGCAGGATGAGTGGGGGAAATTCCAGATTTTCCAAAAGAATGCATGCTTTTAACAGCCAATGTCCCATCGGGTTGTTTATTCTCAATACCTGGGTTACCGTCTTTAAAAAGTTGGGCAATAGCAGAATGCAGCGAAGCACCAGAAGAAATTCCATTCAAAATATTCTTCTCATTATCAGAATTATTATTATTTTTTGTTCTGGAGGTGAAAGCTGCCATTTTTTTATTTTTAACTTAAAATATACTTTTAAAACTACTTGTTAATAAAACGAAAAATAATATTGAAAGTGAATTTCTTTTTTCCAGAAAAATTTAAATAATCCCTTTTGTTTTTATTTCGTTATAGGTTGAAGTCTCGTTGTTAATTTCAACAAACAATTTAGTATATACATCAAAATGACGATTAATTAACCAAACCGTTCTTGATACTTTAAGTTCTAAATCTTTATCAATCGATTGGTCTATCGCTAAATTGTATTTCAAGTAAATATTATCCTCATTTAGATTTAATATAAATGCACCAGCTGCTAGAGTATAATTGATGTCTGACATCAATCTCATTAAATCAACTTTAATAGCCTCTTTTTCATTTATTTTTAGATTGAGGATCGAATAAAATTGAAGTAGACTTAAACCTTTGGTAGCTTCTTCGATGCCAGGAACAAAGATTAACTCAATTTTATTTGGAAGATTAGGTGGATAATTTTCAATGATTAGTTCAATATCTATTTTATCAACGGGAAGATTTTCACTTTTCGGGTGATAAACAAAAGGAACATCGTTTTCTTCTAAGATTTTTTTTATTTCTAATATCATTGGAAATTTTATTTATTAATTGTATAATTTTAAATAAATGTATAATATTTAAAATATAATTACAAGAAGGACCTATTTTTTTATTTAATTAATTTTTTAGAATTATTATTTTAGTTCAAAGTATTTAAGTCAACTCCCCCCAATCTTCCTGAACTGATTCCGATTCAGCAGAAGTCTTTAAATCATCTTTTTCTTTCAACGATTCATAACCCTCATTATAGGTTTAGGCTACACCCAAAACCCCTGGGAGTTGCTTTTAGCGTCATAACCATCACAATAAATCACCTAGGCCACCGTAGGTCACGTCTAACACACCCTCCGCCGCTCCCGAATCAGCTTTAACCTGGTTATTAGGATCTTTCAAATGTTCATAACCCTGATTTATAGCAACACTTGTTCCGACATTACCAAGCGTAAGTGCACCCTTTGCAGAATAAAGGGAAGCAGCATCGCTAAGTCCAGGAAGATCTGCATTAATTGCTCCAGATGCTGCACCACCAGCAGTACTCATTAAAGCTGCGATGTCTGCTTGTGATTTTGATTTACCCCAATATCTAGAATTAGCATGGGCAGCAGTATATCCAGCAGCTAGTCCAGCTGGTCCACCCAATAAACCACCAGCAAGAGTTGATCCAGCCACGGCAGCAGTACCCAAAACATTTCTAGTTAAATTCGAGTTTGCACCAAAATTAGCCCCAGCTTTAGCATCCTTTCCTACAGTATCAAAAAAATCACCCTTTCCATGATATTTATTGTAGGCACCATGTGCTACACCTCCTAATGCGCCTACAACTCCTCCAGCTGCCCCTAAAGCACCTCTACCCAAATTCATTGCCAATT
>Ga0114973_10003568_pt1 | contig 10938 bp, 5 predicted proteins | sample M_140807_MF_Meta_FD_87025 | JGI IMG/M metagenome (GOLD analysis project Ga0114973, IMG submission 87025) | Freshwater microbial communities from Lake Montjoie, Canada to study carbon cycling - M_140807_MF_MetaG | ecosystem: Environmental > Aquatic > Freshwater > Lake | place: Lake Montjoie... | reverse complement strand
TTGATGAAGCACATAATTTACGTGATATCTTTGCTGAAACAGAAGAAGACACGAAAGATTTTGTATCAGATGCAGATGTATCTGATTCAACTGCTGGTAAGAGATTAACTCCCTTCTTACGAGACGTCTTACGAATGTCAGAGGGAATCACCTTAGTCTTAATGACAGCCACACCTATGTATAATTCCTACATGGAAATAGTTTTCCTCTTAAATCTCCTGCTATTAAATGATAAATATCCTACAATACAAGTGCAAGACGTTTTTGCAAAGGAAAAAGGCACCTTTACACCAACAGGTCGCCTTCTCCTTGGAAAGTTAGCAGGAAACTATATATCCTTTATGCGAGGTGAAAATCCTCTTACATTCCCTTTAAGGTTAAAACCATCCCCTGACTTGCTTATCCAAAGGTGGCCTACCTATCCCCCAAAAGGGGTTGATGTCATCCCTGCTGAAGAGTCGAAACAAGCAGTCCTTGTCTTACCATGTCAACCCTGCCCTTTTACTGCAGAGTCTGAAACTATTTATAGGGAAGAGGCTGATAGCATGGAAGGTCTTGGTATAACTAATATGGATAGACTCATACAAGCAGGTAATTGGCTCTTTCCTGCAGATGAAGAAGGCACTGATTTTACATTTCGTATAGGTGATCGTGGTTTTGATAGGATGTTTACATCAGTTAAAAATACAGGAATGGTTTCATTTAAACCAGCGAATGATACAGTGGATTGGTTAATTGGAGATAAACTTCGTGAATCAAGCCCTAAATGTGCAACTCTTATTAAACGTCTTGCTTTATGTCGAGGGGTTGCTTTTGTATATAGTCGTTTTATTAAAGCAGGGGCTTTAACAATTGCATTGGCCTTAGAGGCGAATGGATATACCCTTTTAGGAAATACCAGTTTTTTAGTTGGAGTATCTAAGCCACCTGAAGGAAGGCAATGTGCCCTTTGTAGTAGGCGCGAAACAGGCCATGGATTAGCACAAGACCCCGGTTCACCTCCCCATGCATTCAAACCTGCAAAATATGTCTTACTTACTGGGTCAGAAGACTATTCTCCAAATAATGCAGGTTCTATTCATGCTGCAAGGGCAACTACTAATTTATATGGGGGTGATGTAAAGGTAATCATTGGGTCACAAGTTGCAGGGGAAGGTCTTGATTTAAGATATATTCGAGAGGTTATTGTATACGATAGCTGGTATCATTTGAATCGTCTTGAACAAGTGGTGGGTCGTGGAATTCGTAATTGTTCGCATGCACTTTTGGATGAAACAAAACGTAATTGCACAATTGTCCTCTTAGTTGCAACCTATGAAACTGCAGATAAAGAAACCATTGATTTGTATTCATATAGACAGGCCTTAAAGAAGGCTGTTATTATTGGAAATGTCACCCGTGTTATTAAAGAGTTTGCAATTGATTGTTTTTTGAATATTGATGGGAATCTTATTAAAGATATGCCTAAAATACCTTTCATATATGATAGTCAAGGTGAAAAAAGAGATGGAGATGATCATACAGGGATAAGTTTGGATGATAAGGGATATACTCCTATGTGTGATTGGATGGAAGATTGTGAATACACGTGTAAAAAGGGAGATGGAAGTCCAATGCGAACAACACCATTTGCCTTAGATGAACAAGATATTAGCACGTATGATGAATATGCTGCGAGGTATCATATGCACACAATCAAAAAGTATTTGCAGGAACGTATATCAAAGGCACAAGTCTATGTGAATTTTGATCAATTAAAGGATGAATTCGTAACAATTCCACCCGCTGTGCTATCATCCGTATTAAATGATATTGTATCGCAAGCAGATATGAAGATTCATACAACAACAGCGGATGGACACGAAGTGCAAGGGTATATTATACGAAGGGGATCCTACTATCTTTTTCAACCAAATTCTTTAAAGGATGAATCTATTCCTATTGCATTAAGATTAGCAAATATCCCTATACCCCGTGACGTATTTATTCCAAAGTTAGTCCCAGTCACTGAAGTAGTTGAAGAGGAGGCTGGAACAGTTGATTTATCACAAGCAGGTAAGGCAATCTGGAAACAGACTCTCTTATTAACAGAAGAAATAGAAAATGGTCGGCCACTTATGATTAGTGATGAATTAATGAAAGGAATCAATACGCTTCCACAAAGTAAGGGGGTAAGTAAGGCGCAAAAAGAACGTATTGAAATGATAAAATGGATATATATGACACTACATGATAAGGTGGATTTAAGAAAGATGTATGCGCAAATTATACGTGAATATATATGGGATGAATTTCTCCCGAGTTCAATACAAACAGAACTACTGCGAAATTATGGGATAAATGATGATGCTTACGTAAAGAAAGTTGCTGGATATTCATATTGGAATTTTGAAGGAATGGTCTATATACGTCTTATTAATACAGATACAAATGCAGTCGAGTATTTACAAGTAGATCCAGGAACAAAAACAATTGTAGGGTCTTCTACTGCAGTGCAAGAAGTTTTACGTAGGGAAAAGGCAAGAGATCCTATTATTAGTGCAGGTATTAATACAAGGACAACTGGATTTCATTATGGATTTATTATATTTAACCAGAAAGTAAATAGGCTTGTCTTTAAGAAAGGAAAGCCAAGTGATACAGGTATCCTTGCAAGGGGATCTGAATGTGCAAAGAATAGCACAACACGATTTGAAATACAAGAAATCTTACGATATGGTCAAACTTTACAGGCTGCAGGATTAAATACACTTGGCTTGACGCAAGAAGAAATGTCAAAAGAAGGTAGGAGCGTAACAAATAGTGTTCGTGTTTGCACGTTGGTTGATTTCGCACTTAGAATGATGGATATAATGAAACTTAATGGAAAAAGGTGGTTTTATCGTCCATTAGAAGCTGCGCTATATGGGCATCCATTGCGATAGGCCTGGGGCATAGGCCATACAGCATAAGAAAATAAAAATGAATTTTATGTGTAAACTATAGTATATTACACATGGAACAACTTGCTGTATTTGATGAAAAGGTTGCCTTATCACCTGGTCAATTACACGGAAATATAACATCATTTGATGATATCTTAATGCGAAAGCTTAAATTACAGCTTGAAGGAAAATGCTCAAAACATGGATTTGTGGTACCTGGTTCCTTGAAACTCCTTAGTCGTTCATATGGCTATATGGAACGTGGCACATTTACAGCTGATACTATGTATTATATTAAGGCTGAAGGAACTGTTTATAATCCCCCGAATGGAACTGTTGTTCAAGGAGTAGTTGTTCGTAAATCAAAAGCAGGGTTGTATGTTATTATTAAGGTTAGAGATGTAGAAGCTATACATATTATGATTGTGCGTGATCTGCATATTGGGAATGTTGAATTTGATTCGATTCAAATAGGTGAATCAATTCAAATTGAAATTAAGAAGTCACGTTTCCAGATTCATGATCCCCATATTTTAAGCATTGGGCAATTCTTGGGAAGGGTATCACCTTCTGCCATTGGAGCTATTGCTCCCCTTGAATCCACTGCTCCCCTTGAGCCGCTTGGAGCCGTTGCAGAAGTAAGCGAACCAAAGCTTGATGTTGAGGAGCAGGGCGAAGGTCAGGGTGATAATGAAGACGCAGACGAAGGCGAGGACGAAGACCAGGAAGAAGGCGAGGACCAGGAAGAAGGTGAATCAGAATCTACATAAATCTCCTTAGATTATTTCTATATAAGTATATGCTACATATCCCTATATAGATATTATTTATAAAGTTAATTCTTTACCAGATCATCTAAATATCCCTTAAATATTTTCATTACATTTTCAGGAGAATAATACTTATAACCTTCATGTGTAACCTCTTTTTTATGGGAATCCCAGTTTGTTAAAATATCATATAATTCATCTGAATTGTCATGCCCTATGACATCATCCCCCATTATCATTAAATGCGCCAATGAGCCTACTGATGTTAAACTTGCAATGATAGGCTTATTTGAATTTGCAAATTCACCACATGCTAATCCAAAGGTTTCACCACACCCTCTCCCATATAGCATAGCATCGCATGTATTTACGAACTTACGTTTTGTTTCAAGCACACTTGTCTTAGGTAAGAAACGGATACGATCAGATGGAGCCCCATAAGGAGTAATTCCTAAAAAGATAAAATAAATATTCTTAAACCTAGGATCATGTCCTACCTTTTGAACGACATCTCTCACGTAATCAATATTAAAACAAGATTCTCCAGAATATGTCCCAAAAATAAGTGCATCCTTTGGAATACCCAATTCATTTCGCATATCTTCCTGTGTAGGATGGACACGCACCATATAAGGTAGAACAGGATAATCTGTTCCATCAGTCATATTTATAAATTCATGTAAGGCTGTATATAAATCTCCATGTGGTTCTTTAGTTGTAAATACACAATGAACAAAATTCTTACATTCCTTACTTATAAGTCCATCAAACGCCCCAGCCTTTTCAATAAACAATACTTGTATACCATTTTCTTTTACAATTCTATCAATATCATTCGGTGTTTCATAATATATTACTGGAAAACGTGCATTAAATTTCCTATATACTTCTGGTGAATTTTCAGATGAATAAGGTATCTTATGTAATTCACGTGTTATAAGAATAGATTTATTATGCAATATAGTTTCATTACAATCGGCATAATCATATAAAGCGACTTCTGTCCCTCTATTTGTAAAACGATTTGATAGAAAACCTACTATCATACTTTAAATATATTATTTATATCCTTTATACTGGGCTAAAGATATGAATCAAATATGAATCATCGCAAATGAAGGTATATTTTCATAAATTTTGGAGTGGATTTTTTGATAGAACAAATCCTGTTGATGTTCGTTTCTTCCTCGAACTTTTTACAAAAGTATTTGATGAAGAATGTCATGTAGGGACAATCGACGATAGTGATATACTATGTGATACTGTATATAATGGATCTGCGTTAGATTATAAGACGTGGAAAAAGAGGATTCTTTTTTCAGGAGAATCAGAAAGGGGTATTGACAAATCACGATATGATCTTGTGCTTTGCGGGGAAAGGACACATGATAATGTCGTAAACTGCCCCCTTTTTGTCCCTTATTTATGGTGTAAAGGTGTTGATTTGCAATCAAACCCTATAACAGAGGTTCCACCCCAAGAGGTCGTGGCTATTATATCAAATGCAAATGGGTCTGTAAGAAATTCATTACTTGAAAGCATGGAGAAAGCTGGTATACCAATTGTATATGCTGGAACCTACAAGAATAATACTGGCTTTACAATCCCTGGAATATATGGAAACGATGAGTTTATTGAGTTTGTAAGTCAATTCAAATTCGTGATTTCAATGGAAAATTCACGCGATGATACTTATATTACTGAAAAGATATGCACAGGCTTTCTTGCAAATAACATTCCTATTTATTGGGGATCTACACGAGTGACTGATTATTTTAATCCTGATCGTTTTATTAACATGAACGATAACACGGATGCTATTACCCAGATAAAAGAAATGACTTCGGAAAAATGGCTTGAAATGGTAAATAAACCTATTTATACAGGAGGATATCTATGGCGCACACTTGATGATATAGTGCGTGATTGTAAAGTAATTTTTAATGCCTTTCCCATGTTCCCAAATGTAAAGCAAATATATTTTCTATGCAATAAGACATATGAGGCAGAAAAATATAAGATGCTAACATCTATGATAAAACAACTTGGGATTCCGCCCTACATATATACCTTCCTTGCCCCTACCTGGGGAACAGAACTAAGCGTAGATACATATTCACATCATGTTCGAAGCACGTTACATGATATGCTTCCATGGTGGTATGGGCCTGAAACTTTAAAGTATGGAAGTCTATCGCTTATATTAAACTATAGGGAATTATTTGAAGATATTACAAAACGATATGCTTCATCTGCAATGATAGTGTCATTCGAAAGTGATATTTTGCCTATCTATCCTGCCTTAGATAGGTTTCCAGACTTTTTAAATTTCTGTAATATAAATAAATCTACATGGGGCTCTATACATTTTGGATATGGTTCAAAGTGTAGGGATGATTCAGATCTACCGATTGTTGCATCCAATGGAGAATTTTCATTAATACGACATGTAAATACACGCTGCACAGATACAATGTTATGGCAAGGCTGGTGTGCAGAGAATATTCTAAAGTATATGAAAGAGACAGAGGAATATAGTGAACCAATTGATCATTACTTGATTAGATATTTTGAGACAAGGGCACCCCTTTATAATATGTGGTCAAGTCATGTATTTTTTAAACAAACCTCTAACTACGCTGAATATCCTCCTAATACACAGCTATGCCATAAACATTATGCCACGTGTCACATTGAAGGTGAAGTACCTTTACGTGCATACTCTGCGTAATTACAATTAAAATAAGAGAACCGGATAGGATATACGCCATGGCATCGGGCGATTTTGAATTAAGAAAAAAACTCTTTGATGAAATAAAACAATTTAATAGGACAGAACAAGAAGAGTTGTTTCGTATCCTTAAAAAGAATGGAGAAGAAGTAAGCGAGAATCGAAATGGTATTTTCTTTGACCTTATGATATTAAAGGCAGAGACAGTTACAAAGGTGCAAGAATGGGTTGATTTTTGTAGGAAAAATAATTCTGAATTTAAGTCAAGGGAAGATGAACTTGTTGAACTTACAAAACAAAATCCTGGTATAACTGAATGAAGCCGACCTGTGGTAAGCGGACCTTCAGTAAAGCGGACCTGTGGTAACGGTCTAAGGATTTATGACATATATACAACAATGGAGAACTTTAGAAGATTGATACAAACAAACCCACAAAAACATACCTGTGTCGAAGAATATAAAAAGGATACACTTATATTGAACCCGTCCGAACACCTTTGGGGAGGAGAGATTCGGCACTTGAATCCGGCAAAGATTGTTACTGCCTGGTTAACTGTCACTGATCCACTTATTATCATTGCAGGACAAAACTATACATCCACGACTGTCCGAGATAAATCGTTTGAACTCCAGGGAAAGGCGCTTCATACGATACGAGGCAATCGTCGCTTAACACGAGCAAAAATGGCAGACTGTGTAAGTGCAATGAAACCTACGGAAGAGGAGACACGTAATACAGCACTTATCCTCTATATCCTTCACGGTATTCAGACAGTATGTTTTGATCTTGATAAGAAGACAATCTGGACAGAGCCACAGGATCTTCGTCAATGGTCTTCTAAACTAACTTTATGGATTGATGCACGTTGTGAACGTGTCCTTGATTGGAGTACAGGAGTTGCACCTGATTTTGGAAAATGGATTGATGAGAGGGAGGAGGAAGGATGGATTATTCCATGGCCTGCAGCTGATGGGACCTTTGAAGAAATAAAAGCGCGTGTTGCTACACGTAACCTTACCGTTCGTCCTTTATCCTTTGGAGACAAGATTAAAAAGGAGGATTGGGCTCGAGTGCTTGGAAAGGCTGAAGCAATTGAACACCTCCTTGGCTTGTAGATTTATAAAATTGATTGTATGTGTTACCTTTTCCATTGGCACACTCAGTAGAATGGAACTCTATCCGGCCGAGGTAGAGCGCTTAAAAGGTATCTTGGGGGAATGGCTTGGACAGACGAATCGTGAATTAGAAGCCAGCTTTTCAAATGCTTCTGATACTACAACCTTCTTGGCTGTAGCACAGCGCCTTCGATCCAAGGGTTTCACAGCCTTACCCCAAGAAGATCATATGAAAATTATGACACCTGATAATATTAGATTTACAATTACTGGATTAACGATGATTGAGCAATATTGTCGTAATAATGATATTGCTTCAACTAACTTTGAAGCAATGAGAAAAGATTATTCTGGAAAGGATAATAATGTCGATATCCCAGATTATGGCGTTCGTGTTAAGATTCGTCGTGAAATACCCCTTACATCGGATGATGCAAGTGTAAAGCATATGATTGCAAACTGGGCATCGCAACAAAAGGCCTTTCGTATCTTACGCCGTTGGTCTTTCCTTGCCCCAGGCCTTCGTTTTGATTTAAGTATGGTGCGTAGCACACCTACTGATGCAAAGGGAAACTATAAATGGCAAAAGACCTTTGGTCAAAGGGATATTACAAAGCAACGTCCTCTCTATGAAATAGAGGTTGAGTTAATTCATCCTGATGTCGTTACAGTAGATAAGGAAACCACAGAAAAATCCTTAAAGGATCTGATTCGTGGAGTAGGGGAGGTGTTACGTGGTATTCAAAAGCACCATTTACTTATACGAAAATCTAAGGCTGATGCTGTTATGAATGGATATACTGCACTATCTGGTAGTAATCGATTTCGTGGAGTAGCACCTATCACAATGACACTTGAAAATATTGTAAAGAAGCCGGTTGAAGGGGCTGCAAATATTCGAACTGGATATAACGTAACGGACAAGGCGGACGGGCTGCGTATGATGGGATATGTTGATAATAATGGAGAGCTATTCTTAATTGATATGTCAATGCATGTATATCGAACAGGACTTCGTAAGGATGCACTAAAGGATTCTTTGGTGGATGGGGAATATGTAACACAAGATTTGGATAAGAATCCTATTATGGATTTCATTCTGTTTGATTGTTACATTGCCCCGAATAAGAAGGTTGTAAGTAACCAGCCCTTTCGAACTGCTGATGGTAAAGGTCGTCATGTTGAATTAGAATCATGGGTTAAGGCATGGAATGATGGAGAGGGGCCTGTTGTAGTAGGTGCACTGGGTGCAAAGGCTAAGATCAATGTAAGTATGAAGGTCTTTCTCTTTGCTGATCCTGGCACAGGTATCTTTACGAAATGCAAGGATGTATTGGATACTAAAAAGAGGTATCACACAGATGGTTTAATTTTAAGTCCTAATCTTGGTGGTTTACCTGATCGACCTGGTGTTTCATATCGTGAACAATTGAAATGGAAACCAGCTGAAGAAAATACGGTTGATTTCCTATGCAAGTTTGATAAACTTGTGGGATCTATAACTGATGATGAAATAACAACTGCAACGATGAAGACAGGTGAGCTTATACAATATAAGACTATGCGCTTATATGTAGGCAGTGATTTAGATCCTGCATTTGAAAATCCTCGCAGCACCATCCTCTTTGAACAGCCCCTCCCAGGAATACGAGGACCTGCTCGAAAGATTACAAGTTCAAAGGTTGCGTATCGCCCTGTGTTATTCAACCCTGTTGGATTACCTGACACGTTGGCATCAGTTTGTTATGTAGAACTTCAGACAATTGAAGGAGGGGACGGTGATTTTGTAACCTGTGAGAACGGGGATCCTATCCAGGATCAAAGTATCGTAGAGATGAGGTATGAACCAGGGAGGGAACCTGGTTGGCGATGGATACCTATGCGTATTCGGTATGATAAGACAGAAAGGTATCAGGCTGCACAAAAGACTGGTAACTTTGGGGGGACGATGAATAAGGATGCAGTTGCGGAAGGTGTATGGGATAGTATTCATCAGCCTATTACAAAACATATGATACGCACTGGTGCAGAAGCACCTTCTGCTGATGAAGTTGCTGCTATGAGTGGAGCAGTATCAGCTGTAAGTTCTGGAGAAGTAACTCGTGTCTATTATGATCGTTCTGCACCAGTCGAGGATATCAGTTTAATTACAGGACTACGTGCATTTCATAATATGTATATTAAGGAAGAAGTCTTATTAAATACTGCATTAGCAGGCGGTGGCAAGACAATTATGGATCTTGCATGTGGCCAGGGTGGTGATATTGGAAAATGGGTGCGCAATAAGGTAGATTTCGCATTTGGAGTTGATGTGGCAGGTGAAGGAATTCGCGATCCTTATGCAGGGGCATATCGTAGATATATGAATGAAGTATTGAATCGTGGAGGTAACTTTGATTCTTTAGGGAAAATGATCTTTGCAATTGGAAGCTCTGCGAAGAATATTGCAAGTGGAGAGGCAGGGGCAACAGTAGAGGAGGCGGATATCATGAAAAGTGTAATGGGTCGCATATCTCCTGAAAGATCACCACCGTCCTTTGTGGAGAAGAATGGAATGGGGCGGCTTCGTCAAGGAGCTGATTGTGTCGCAGTCATGTTTGCTATTCATTACTTCTTTGAGAACCAAGCAACATTGAGTGGATTTATACAAAATGTAAATGAAGGCCTGAAGGTAGGTGGGTATTTTGTAGGATGTTGCTTTGATGGCGATACTGTCTTTCAGGCATTAAGTAACATTGATCAAGGTTCATCCTTAGTTGGCAAGGATAAGAAGACAGGAGCAGAAGTATGGAAGCTGACTAAGAAATATACAAATAAGACATTAACATCTGAAAAGGAATCACTTGGACTGCCTGTTGAAGTAGAATTCTTAAGTATTGGCACACAACAAACCGAATTCCTTGTGCCATTTGAAATGTTAAAGGGGAAGATGGAGGAGATTGGATGTCGTTTATTAAATGGGGAGGAATGTGCAAAGATTGGATTAGGTGCATATAAGGAGAGTAGTGCTATGTTTGAAGAATCATTCAAGCATGCGAAGAAAGAGAAGCGTGATATGACGATGTCTCCTATTGTTACACAGTATTCATTCTTCAATCGCTGGTTTATCTTTAAAAGGGTTCAAGGGACGGGCGATGCGGTGAAGCTAGATAACCTTGCTCTTGCACCTGCATCTAGGCCTCTACCTGGACCTGTAGCACCTGGACCTGGACCTGACGCACCTGGACCTGGACCTGACGCACCTGGAGCTGTAGCACCTGTAGCACCTGGACCTGTGGCACCTGGACCTGTGGCACCTGGACCTGTGGCACCTGGACCTGTAGCACCTGGACCTGTATCTGCAGCTGTGGCACCTGGAGCTGTAGCACCTGTAGCACCTGGACCTGTGGCACCTG
>Ga0114973_10003565_pt1 | contig 10941 bp, 24 predicted proteins | sample M_140807_MF_Meta_FD_87025 | JGI IMG/M metagenome (GOLD analysis project Ga0114973, IMG submission 87025) | Freshwater microbial communities from Lake Montjoie, Canada to study carbon cycling - M_140807_MF_MetaG | ecosystem: Environmental > Aquatic > Freshwater > Lake | place: Lake Montjoie... | reverse complement strand
TATAAAAATGTTTGCCGTAGCTTTCACGAACTTCGTCAGGATAACCTGCCCAGTACAACCAGTTGTCTACATCGGGATCTTTAGTGCTATCCCAGATCTGCGGAAATCCATACCGCCAACCGCTTGGCGGATCAACCCATAGTTTCATAGTGTTTTACCGCCCTTAAGTTTACATTCACCAACAGCTTTACTAGCACAACGACTAAACTTTATACACCAGTCGTTGTATGTTTTAGCTAAATTAGAACCTGCTGGATGCCCTGCATTATGATGATGCTTACAGTCTTTGCAATGTTTGTTCATTGTTGTGCCCTTTTTCAAACTATATAATATTATAGCACAAACACAAAGGGCATTCAACTGCAAAATATTGCCGCTGAATGCCCCTGTGGTGTTTTATATGCTACTGCAAACTATAGTGCTTTAGGATAGCTTGATCTACTTTTTCTTCGTCTAAGAGCGCTAACCTGGCTTGTAGAGCACACTGACGCACAATGTTTTCGCCAAACAACATTAGCATTAGCTCAATTTTTTGTGCTTCACTAAGTTTTGCTAAATTAGGGTTATTCATTTGCATATGTGCACTATAAGCTGCTTCCTGCATAGGCTTAGGCATTTGAGGAATTTGTGGTGCTTGCTGTGGTAGGATTTGTTTAAGTACTTGATCAATCATCGGACTAAGCCGCCTTTGTTGTTAATGCCTTTAAGGTCATTTAAGTTAAATACAGGAAAATAATTACTTTTGTGTAGTGGAACAATGGTACGTGTTACTTGCCTACTAGCCGCCTCACCGCACGGCATACAAAGCCGTTTAGTATGTTTAAGTGCCCAACGACGTGGGTCAACTGGCTCATCACAACGACGGCAATTATGCATATTTGGTTCTCGCAGAATTTTTAATTTGTTCAAATTGTTCGCTGGTAAGTGGGCCATCGTCTTGAGGGTAATGTGGCGGCTGCGGCTCTTGAGTTTGCATCATGTGATATACTCTGTTACGACTAGCTCGTTGTGTAATAGTTTGCATCATTTGCTGTAATATTTGGCGTTTACGCACTATCATCTCCATATAATTTTGTAAGGCGTTTAGTAAGATGTTTAATATGATTGTATAACAAATTATACACACCGCGTTGACCAGGTAACCATTCTGGTTTTAAAAGTAGTGCAATTTCTTCGTCTTTAGTTACTAAAATAGGCTTTTCTTCCCCGTTAGGCCAACGTACTTTAAGCAGTACTAAAACACATACTGGCGAAGTTTCGGCATCATGTCCTAAAGCCAGTTTAATGCCTCCTTGCTGTTCTACTTTATCTAGTACAGTTCTTGGCAAATCAATAACCGTGATAGGTTCAAAATCTGTGGTATATATAATAACATTCACGGTAAACTCCGACTCAGAAATAATATTATAGCATGATTAACTATAAAAATCAAGATTAAACGCTAAACTGTTCTTCTTGTTGTTGATTAGGAAAAAACGCATTAATAGTAACTGGTGCAATTGTTCTAAGTTGTACTAGCACTAATTCAGCAATTTCTCTGTGTTCTTTTTGAGTAGTTATATCTAAGCGTTGTTGCAAGTAAAAAATCCAACTGCGTAATGTGCCATTCATATACATACGACTTGGTGTCATGCCTTCAGGCAGAATAGCTCTAGCCTGTTCCTTAGCTATACCTTGCTCTAATGCCCACATATATGCTTCTGTGGTTTTGCGAATTATAGCACCCTGTAAAACTTCCCACTGATAGGCAACTTGTCGTTGTTTATCAATTTTGTAGTCTGCATCTATAGAATTTTGACGATTTTTTGTGTCCTGAAACCTACACTCACGATACTCAAACTCACCCAACTGATCTACGCTTTGATAACGTTGTGAAAATTCTTGAAACGAAAAACTGCGATGCCGTAAAATCTGACGTGCAATATCTCGAGTAGTAGAAATTTCTAAACACACATTAGCCATTTCAAATGGCGATACGTGACCGTGTTTAATCATGTACTGTAATAACCCAGTAATATTTTGATTAGCTTGATTTTTAGGATTACTTACACGAGCAATATAGGCGATTTGTTCGTCCATATTTGGGGTTGCCCACATAATTTTTACTTGTTGCATTTTTGTCCTTAAATATAGAATACATGATTGCCGATTTTGTCAATACGTTCTAGTTGTTTCCAACCAGGTTTAACTTTTGTGTTATGATAATACATTGCCTGAGTTTTACTTAATTCTGGATTTAGCAGTAACAATTTAGCAATGTGCAAACTGTCTAACCAAGCTTGTTTATCTAAAATAGGTTTATATTTACTTTCAGTCCAACTAAATTGCCCGCGTTGATATACTACTCCGCAAATTGTTTGTTTAAACTTTCCACTAGCGACTCTATTAAGCGTAACTTTAGCAACTGCTAGTTTGCCACGAATACTTTCACCACGAGCTTCGTGATAGATATTTTTAGCTAAACAAACGGTTTCATTATTATAAACCCAATTTCTAGGAATATCAGCTGAATTAATTGCCTGCGGTATTACTAACAGGCTAAATATTAGGAATTTTATCATTTTTTTACCCTAAATTTTTGCCAAATTTGACATTATTAATTATAGCACAGTAGACAAACAAAATCAAGTTAATTTTGTACAACTAGGCTAAAAAAATTTTTATATTGTCTATGATTAACGTATATGTTATAATTGTTAAATTCAGGAGGATTGTATGAATAACGATAACTATGTTCAACAACTAGAGCGATTAATCGCCCGAGAGTTATTGCCTGCATATGAACGATACAATCGTGAACATGGCATAGCATCAGTAGAACTACCACAAACACTGGTAGAAAATATTCGTAGAAAACAGCAAATACCTGCACTATTAAAACCAAAAGAAATTTAACGTTGACTAATCACATAGATTTGTGTATAATATAAAAATAACACTTTAATATACTATTATGAAACATACTTTTACTTCAATTACTGCTGAAAACATTCAAGCACTTAACCAGTTTGCTGGTACAACTACCATGAATAATACTACACCAGAAATACCATTAGTTGAACGCGAAAAATTAGTTGCTACATATTTAAATATGGGTGCAGCTAATCATATTAGTGCAATAAAACATGATGATGGCAAAGCTCCAATGAATCTTTTAAGCCGCGAAGCCTTAGAGCAAACGGCTATGGTAATGGCTTTTGGCAAAGAAAAATACGCAGCACATAACTGGCGTAAAGGTTTTGCTTGGAGTCGACCCTTAAGCGCAGCAATGCGACACTTGATGGCATTTAATGATGGCGAAGACAAAGATCCTGAGTCTGGTTTATCACATCTTGCACATGCCGCTTGCTGTATTATGTTCCTTTTAGAATTTGAGAAAACTCACAAAGACCTAGATGATCGTTTCAAACCAACTGAACAATAAACTTATTCGTGAACTGTTAGGCACACGAAAAGACTTAGCCGCTACTTGTGAAGACTTGGGCATTAGCTTTAAACAAGTAACTCAGTCCGGCGGTCCTGGAATACCACAATGCACGCACTGCGGGCGTTGGGAATATAAATTAATCGCAGACTTAGACAATAATCCAATATGCAAATATTGCAGAGATATTGAAGGTATGTAAAAAGATTTTGCGGCTGCCTATTTAGGAGCTGCATTATTCGGGCATTTGCCCACAACAACAATCTTGCTTTTAGGAGATTATAATGACACACTTTGATGTTAAACTATTAAATCGTGCCCTAGTTGGGTTTGATAACTTTTTTGATGCGTTTGAAACACGTCACGCAAATCAACTAAATACTAACTATCCGCCTTATAATGTAATTAAATTTGGTGAAAATGATTATATTATTGAAATGGCAGTCGCTGGTTTTAAACGTGATGAAATCACCATTGAACTAGAAAAAGATGTACTTAGTATTCGTGGTGCTAAACGCGATCAAAAAGTAGATACACAATATATCTATCATGGTTTAGGTGCTCGTGGTTTTCAACGACAATTTACATTACATAGTGATTTAGTTATAAAAGACGCACAATTAGAAGACGGTATTCTTAAAGTACTAATCTTACACGTAATTCCAGAAGATAAAAAACCAAAACAAATCAAGATTAACTAAAAACTAATCTTGACACGGCGGGTATAATTTGCTATAATATATCTTTATCGGAGAATATTATGGCAGGCTATACCCGCGATTTTTTGCTCAACGCATATACAAGTCGCTATGAGTGTCTAGGCTTAGCGGCAGTAGAGTCACTGTACAAACTAGGGGCTGAATGCTATGATAAGTTTGGCAAAGATAAATTTCGTGCCTATGCAAGCCTTGACGCGGAGGCAATTCGTGAATACAAGAGAAAACAAAATGATTTATCAACCTAGAAGCTGGATTGTTGTTGAGATTACAAGTGCTCAGGGCGACAAGATTCGCAAAGTTTTAGCCACCTGGGGCATAAGCGAGTGGAAGTTAAACAGCGGTAATGAGTCTCAAGAAGAGCTAGAAGATCGCTGGTTGTTTTTTGGCTATAGCGGTAGTACCTATGTATGCTATAAAGACCGCTATGGTATGAATAGTTATATGCAAGGTATCTACAACAACTTTGAGCATCAGCTAAAGTTAGGTGGCGGTAGCATTAAAATTGTGGAAGGTTATAGTGTTTGATCAAAACGTAAAGCGCATTGGTTTTGCTTGTAAAATTCAGGAATCGCAAGGCAAAGCCAATCCTAGCCTAAATACTAAAACTACCACACTAACTTGGCTTAACAAGCAGACTAAGCATGTTGCCCTTGAGCGGCTGCACGATATTGCTAAACACAATATTCAAGTACTACAACGTCAAATGACGTGGCTTGCTGCTAGTCCCAAAAACCTGCGTATGTTTCGTATGAGCAGCGACCTGCTACCAGCGTATACTCACGAAGACTGGACCTGGGCATATTTTGACCAAGACATGGTTAATATGCTTAGTCGTGGTTTTGCTAGTGTAGGTGATCTTGCTCGCAAACACGATATTAAAATCTCATTTCATCCAGGCCAATTTTGTGTGCTAGCCAGTGAAAATCCTAATGTGGTGGAAAATTCAATTCAAGAATTCGAGTATCACTGTGACATAATTCGTTACATGGGTTACGGCAAGCAGTTTCAAGACTTTAAATGCAATGTACATATCGGCGGTAAACTAGGTCCACAAGGCATTAAAGCTGTGTTGCCTAAACTCAGCCGCGAAGCCCGCAACTGCTTAACTATTGAAAATGCCGAGTATACCTGGGGCCTTGACGCTAGTCTTGAACTGGTAAACGACTGTGCATTAGTGCTTGACATACATCATCACTGGATTAATACTGGCAAGTATATCGAGCCTACCGACCCTAAAGTACAGCAAGTTATTGATAGCTGGCGAGGCGTCAGGCCAACACTACACTACAGCGTTAGTCGTGAAGATGTGTTAGTAGATCATGACCCCACTACCATGCCATGTCTAACTCAACTAAAACAACAAGGGTTTACTAGTGCTAAACTACGAGCTCATAGCGACTATTATTGGAATCAAGCTGTTAGTGCTTGGGCCGCTAGTTTTCTGCCAGATTTCGACATTATGTGCGAGTCTAAAGAAAAAAACTTAGCCAGCCATGAATTTGCACTTGACTTTATCAACTAATTTTGCTATAATTTAAATATGCCCCTTGATCAAGGGAAAATCTGATCGAACTATTAGTTCGCGGCACATTCAGACAGGTTGGTTAAACCCTTAGACCAACACCCTAACTAAAAACAATAAATATGAATACATTATTATTTTGCACTGGATACTCTCCAGATTTAGAAACTTGGAATAAAAAATACGGTATATGGGTACACAGTGTTAAAACTGGTAAAGTTTATTATGAACACCTACTAATTATTGATGACGCTAGCCCAGTTATTCCAGACTGGAAAGACGTAGTTGTAGTAAAAGAAGGCCCACTACCTACAATTTGTAGTAATAAACCAACAATTTATACTTTTAATAAACGTTTAGGGCGTCAAAGTATAAGTTGTTATCCTGGATGGTTTAGAAGTTTTATGCATTCAGCAACTTATGCTGAAACATACGGATTTAATAAAATTGTTCACATTGAATCAGACAGTTTTGTTCTTAGTAATCGTATGGGCGAATACATAAATAATTTAACTGAAGGCTGGACTACCTTTTGGTGCCCTAAATACAATTTTCCAGAACCTTGTATTCAAGTTATTGCAGGTGATAGTCTTAAACAATTTTTTGAGTGGAATAATAAAAAAATTCCTTACTTGGGAAATTATCACAATAATTTAGCAGAAAATTATTTGCCGTTTACTAATATAGTAAAAGATTTTTATGGTGATCGTTGGGGCGAGTCTGATATAGAACCTCCACGAGAGGCAGATTATGCTACACAAATGAGAAATCTTAGCCATTACTGGTGGCTATTAAAATAATAAGGCTGTATTTAAATGAGTAGAACATTAAAAGACAGACATTGGGAGCTTAGATTTCCTGAAACACGCTGGGATTTTGATACTATAAAAATTATTAGTGATAATAGTTATAGTATTCGCTATGTTAAACTTCCGGGTGTAAAAACGAAGAAAAAACGCGAACAAAACATTGAATGGCACTGGACAGGTGCTACTCCTAGTTGGTGGACTAGACTAACCATGAATCGTCCTCAACGCAGAGCTGGCAGAGTTTGGGAACATGAAGTACTTAAACAAGCAGATCTAGAGGATTGTGACCCACCTGGAGTAGGGCACAAACCTCATATATATTATTGGTAAAAAATGCAATATGAAATAGTAGACAACGTATTAATTAGCTATAATTTTATTAGTGGTGCATTTGTTAAATTAGAGAGTCTAACTCCTGATGCTGAATATACTGTTATTTTTGATGATGCTGATACCGGCGAAACTTATTATGAAACAACTATTGACGGAAACAGTTGGTGTAAGTGTAGTGTACAGTATTTTGTAAACTGGCATATTACTATATTTAAAAATTCAGAGTTATTCTGGCAGTATAGGCTTAATCTTGAAAATAAAAACGTAGTAATTGAAATAGATAGTGGCTCATTAGGCGATAATCTAGGTTGGTTTCCCTATATGGAAGAATTTAGAAAAAAGCATAATTGCATAGTATATGCGGGAAGCTACGGAAGTGTTTACAGTGACAATTTTTTTAAAAAAGAATACTATCCTAACTTACATATTACAGACTCAGGGGCCGTGCAAGAAACACCCGCTATATTTGCTAAATATAAGTTAGGCGTTTACTACAATAAAACTAGTACTGGATTTAATCCGGACTATCACAGAGTTCATTTTCTAGGTGTTCCACATCAACAAATTGCTACTGATATTTTAGGACTACCATTTCAAGAAATAAAACCACTTATAGATGAAAGCCCCAGACCCAAACCCAAAAAACAAGTTTGTATTAGTATGTTTAGTACTGCTCAAGCTAAATTTTGGAATAATCCTACTGGATGGCAAGAAGTAGTTGATTGGCTGAATAAGCAAGGATATATAGTTAAACTACTAGGAAAAGAAAAAGATGGTTTTATGGGTAACCGTATACCTAAAGGTGTTGTTAGAGTAGAATCTACTGGTAGTATTGATGTAGCTATACAAGAATTACGAGAATCTGCAGCATTTATTGGGATTGGTAGTGGTTTGAGCTGGTTAGCTTGGGCAACTAATACTCCTATGATTTTAATCAGTGGATTTAGTAATCCCATAACTGAAATGCAGAGCAATTGTAAACGAATTAAAGCTCCTAGAAATACTTGTACTGGATGTTATAATCGACACATATTTGATCGCGGAGATTGGTTATGGTGCCCAGACCATAAAGGTACTGAAAGACATTTTGAATGTAGTAGAAAAATAACTAGTAGAATGGTTATTGTTAGATTACAAGACTTATTAAAATAGAGGGTTGGCTGAGTGGCCGAAGGCAGCGGTTTGCTAAACCGTCGTATGCAGTGATGTGTACCGTGGGTTCGAATCCCACACTCTCTGCCACTAAGGTAAACATGAGCAGCAAACGACAGCAAGTAACAGCAATTATATACGATAAACGCGGACGCGTGCTTAGTATTGGACAAAACAGTTATGTAAAATCACATCCTGTCCAAGCTAAGCACGCTAAACGTGTTGGTAAAGAACATAATATCTACTTACACGCAGAAATTGCAGCTATTACCCGTTGTCAAGATATTGCTCGTGCACATAAAATATTTGTTACTAGGTATGACGCTAGTGGCAATCCTACTTTAGCCAAACCCTGTGAAATATGCTGCAGTGCTATTAGTGCTACACCAATTAAAATTATAGAACATACTTAGGAGAGCACTATGCCATGTATGCGATGCAGCAATGGTAAATACAAATACGGCGAACATGGCGACTGTATGTTTGATACACTAGCTAAATGTAAAGCAGCCGCAGCTGCTATTCATATTCATGAACCGGGCGTACACGGCCCAATCCCAGAAGGAAAAGACATGAAACCAATATCACCAGTACAACCAACAAATCCCCATCACGACGCAACTTGTCAATGTGCTAGTTGTAAGGGTATGTATCCTAAATACCCAATGAAATAACAATCATGAACCTATATACACAAAAATTACATGAGTATATTGTTGCACTAGATAGATTTATTGAAAAAGCGGCACAGCTAAAACGCGGTGATAGTGTAAGTTGGAACAGCAGTGGAGGTACTGCACGCGGCAAGATTACCAAAGTAATTACTAGTGGCAGTGAACAAATACCAAACAGTAGCTTTAAAATTACTGGCACTTCAGAAGATCCTGGAGCACTTATCAGAGTATATGCCAAAGATGGCGACGGCTATAAACCAACAGATACAATTGTAGGGCATAAATTAAAAACCCTAACTAAAATACCTAATTTAGATTAAAGGAACTAACATGATTAGATACGAACAAGTATCCGGATACGCAGAAGAAATGCCAGAGCAGCCACCTAATCCTAAAACAGGGCGAGACGAAGACGACACACCACAGGGCGGTGCAGAAACCATGCCCGTCAACATTGTCGATCGTGGGGGTGTCACTCACGAAGGCGATATGGGTAGATTAGGCCAAAGTGAATAAGCCTTAAATTATTCACAACACACAACACACAAGGACTAATATGAATCCCTTTGAATTACGTACAAAATTGCTGGAGATGGCCACAGATCATCTAAAGCGTCAACATGAAATCAACTGTGACTTTGCCAAAGAAAGTTTTTCGCAGATGATTAAAACAGGTCAAGCGCTTCAACAAGACTATCAAAAGTACATGCCTAAAATGTATACTTTTGAAGATGTAGTGCAGGAAGCACAAAAACTATATGGGTTTGTCAACAATGCTAAGTGAATTGTGGCGTAACCTACAGCAACTATTTAAACCTTATGATCTTGACGATTATATCCGTGATTGCGACCCTAAAGACATTATGGAATTAGAGTCTCGTATGCGTAACTGGGAACGTTACCAGCGCGGCATGGATTTTCGTAATAGCTATTGAGATAACACAATGAACAAATACGAATGCGAAGTTTGTGGCAATGTACATGATGAAGCAATAGATGGCAAGTGGGACGAGTTACCACAATTCTACTTATGTCCTGAATGTGGATGCCACAAAGACGAATACTTTTTAGTAGAGTAATATGAAGCGGCAAGCTAACCACTTGCCGCTTTTATTTTGTCCGTTCAAATTGCACACTAGTAATGTGACAGATTTTGTAGCATAGAAATAAAACTGTAATTTTTGCTGCAAAAACTACTACATTGACTTTTAGTGCTTGGTCGTATATAATATTAAAAGTTATAAAAATAAAGCTGACTACAGCAGTTGGCTAACAGGCGGGTAATACTTGCCAGTATTACTTGCTATTTTAAACCCTAAAAATAATAATAACAAGGGGAATATTATGGCAGAAATTCTAAATCCAAGTGGCATGATGATGGCCGGCGGCGGTGATGGCGGTCTAGGGTTTGGCGGAGGTGGTGGCCTTATTGGCGGACTAATTCTTGGTAGCCTACTACGTCAAGGCAATGGCGGATTGTTTGGTGGTAACGGTGGAGACGGAGCTGCCGGAGCAGTTCTTCGTAGTCCTCCAGAACAAGTAGCAGCAAACATGTCACTAATGCAAAGCATTGGTCAAGTTGATAAAGCAGTAGCTGTTAGTACCGCTGCAATGGAAGCTAGTCAAGCTAATCAAAGTATTGGTCTTACTAATCAGTTTAATAGCGTAGCAGGTTCGATAGTCAACCGTGTTGAAGGCGTTAAAGACGCTGTTAATGCTAATTCAGTTGCGCTAATGCAACAACTTAACACAGTTAACACAAACTTGTTACAAGGTTTTAATCAGACCCAACAAGTTGTTCAAAATGACGGCGATAAAACACGCGCACTAATTACTGCACAATACGAAGCTACACTTAATCGTCAACTTACAGACGCTAATGCAGCAATTATTGCATTACAAAATCGTGCAGCTATTGACTCAGCTACTAATGGCATTAATGTTACAAACACTAATAACATTAACCAGATGCAACAACAGGCTCAACAACAACAGCAGTACGGTCACTTAGCAAATCTAATCTACGGACTAGGCCAAAACATTACTAACGGTGCAATTAACGTTGGTAGCGGAACACTTACCGCCAACCCAGTTAACACAAATACAAGCATTCGGTAATCCTGAAGCGAGTAAACAGCCCCTTCAGTCACGAGCTTTAGGGGCTTTTTTATAAAGATTACAAAATGGCTCAACAGCACCAACAACGACAAGGAATGCCTTTTGGTTTTCCTATGACTCCTTATATAGCACCAGGAGCTCCAATTATACCGCCTTGGTGCCCTCCACCATTTCCAGATCACGATCTATT
>Ga0114973_10003559_pt1 | contig 10955 bp, 9 predicted proteins | sample M_140807_MF_Meta_FD_87025 | JGI IMG/M metagenome (GOLD analysis project Ga0114973, IMG submission 87025) | Freshwater microbial communities from Lake Montjoie, Canada to study carbon cycling - M_140807_MF_MetaG | ecosystem: Environmental > Aquatic > Freshwater > Lake | place: Lake Montjoie... | reverse complement strand
GGTGCTGCCGCCGCGGTCTTGATGCTCCTCGCCGTGGCCGCGGTCGCTTCCGCCATCGTGGCCTGGCCGTATCTTGAGCCGTCGCTTCGTCCCGGGCAGCGTGCGTCACAGAAAAAGCAGGCCGCGGTCGTCGCGGACCGCGGCGAACCGCCCCGTGTTCGCAAGCCTGCCCGTGAGGAGAGAAAGCAGCAGGAGCGGCAGCCGGTGAGGGAGCCGCCGCGTCCGACTTCTCAGGATCGCGTCGAGCGTGACCGTGAGCCTGCCGACGTACGGACGCCGCCGCAGCCTGTCACCCTGCCGCAGGAGGCCGACCAACCCGACGCCCGCGTGAGTGAAAATGTGGTGCGCATGATGACCGAAGCCGCCAAGGCGATTCGCAGCCACGACTACACGGCGGCCGAGGCGGCCATCGGGGCCGCGAAGGATTGCGCCGGCGATGAGCCCGAACTGGCGACGCGAGTTGATCGCTGGGGACTGCTTCTCGACTACGCCAGGCAACTCGACGGCCACGTGGCCACGGCCATCGCGTCCGCCAACGAAGGCCGCGAGTACACGATCGGCGACCGCACGATCGTGATCATCGAGATTGGGCCGGATGGCTACGCCTACAGGGAGGCGGGGACGACGAGGCGGGGACCGCGGGCGGGTTTGCCTCGGGTGCTCGAGCGGGCGATTCTGAAGGCGTGGTACGAAGGTGATCCACGGCCCTCCAACGGGATCTTCGTCGGTGTGCACCGCCTGCTCGACGAGGACGCGGATCTGGCAAAGGTTCGCCAGGAGTGGCAACAGGCCTTCCTCGGGGAGCCGGCGACGGCATCGATCATGCCGCTGCTCGACGATCCGGTGCTCGCCGCAGTCCTCTGACCGCCTACCAGACCCGTTCCAGGATCGGCAGGAGCGTTTGCGGATCGAGCGACACCGGGTTGCCCCGCATGCTCGCGCCTCCCGAGTTCGCCGCCAGCCACGAAAGACGTTCTCGGGGGAGCCCCACCTCGGCGAGTCGTCGCGGCGTGCCGGCGGTGTCGCAGAGGCGTCCGACCCGTCCCACGAAAGCGTCGGCGGCGGCCTCGTGATCCCGCGGCGCATCGGGATCGACTGCCCGCTCGAGCATCGCGAAGTCGTCCCGGCAGGCAGGTCGGTTCACTGCGACGGTGGCGGGCAGCATCACCGCGCAGGCGACGCCGTGCGGGGTCCCACATTCGATGCCGAGCGCCGCGGCCACACCGTGTGCCATGCCGAGGCCGGAGTTGGTCAGGGCCATGCCGGAGAGGAGCGCCGCGTGGCTCATCGCCGCGCGGGCATCGAGGTCGTGCGGGTCGGCCAGCACCCGCGGTAGCGCCGCCACGGCGCGAGGCAGCGCGTCGAGCACGAGCGCTCGCGGCAGGGGGGCACGAAACCTGCAGACGAACGACTCGATGAGCTGTGTGATCGCGTCGAGCCCCGAGGCGGCCGTCACGTCTCGGGGGCACGGCACCGTGAGGGCTGGATCGACGAGGGCCGCCCGCGGCACCAGCAGCGGGCTCCGCATGCTCTTCTTGAATCGCCGCCGTGGGCAGGAGATCACCGCGTTGCGGGTGGCCTCGGCGCCCGTTCCCGCCGTCGTCGGCACGGCGACCATCGGCAGGGGTGGTCTGACGATCGGCAGACCTCGGCCTACGCCCTCGAGATGGTCGGCTACGGTGTCCTCATCGCAGTCCTGCAGGTTTGACAGGTTGGTTGCGAGGGCCGCCACGGCCTTCGCGAGGTCGATCGTGGCTCCGCCGCCGATCGCCACCACCACCGCCTCGCGGCCCTCGAGCGGCGGCAGTTCCCGAACCACGCTCGCCACGTCGGCCACGGTCGGCTCGCCCGTGCAAGTTCCGAGGCGGATCACGTTGAGGCCGGCGGTGCGAAGCAAGGCGGCCACGGCTGCTTCTCCCCCGCAGGCCTCCAGGCTCCGTGATCCCGTCACCAGCCAGGCCTCGCGGCCGAACCGTGTGGCCATGTCCCCGAGTTCGGCGAACCGCCCGATGCCAAAGAGGACCGACGACGGACACAAGAAGTCGTAGCGTTCGAGGCCGGTGGCGAAGGAGGGGGGCATCTGGTCGTCCGAAAACGGGGCCGGGCATGGACCGCCGGCAGGACCTGACCTAGGCTTGCCGGCTCGCCGTCTGTTTTCCCCGCCGCGACACCTTCTCGCAACCGCAGCCGCCGCCCGCAGCGCATGATCGACCCGCTTCCCATCCCGCAGCATTCCGAACCGATCGAGGGCCGCATCCGGCCTCCTGGATCGAAGAGCATCACCAATCGCGCGCTGGTGTGCGCGGCATTGGCCCGGGGAAGCAGCCGGCTCACCGGGGTGCTCGACAGCCAAGACACCCGCGTGATGGCGGCCTGTCTTGCCAAACTCGGTATCGGCGTGGAGGTCGATTGGTCCACCGGCACGGCGACGGTCAGCGGGTCGGGTGGCACGATTCCGGCCGCTGAGGCGACGCTCGACTGTGCCGCCAGCGGCACGACGATGCGATTCCTCGCGGCCGTCTGCGGGCTGGGCAGTGGTACGTACCGGCTCGATGGCACCGCCCGCATGCGGCAGAGGCCGATCGGCGACCTTGTGGCGGCGCTCCGCGACCTCGGCGTCGATGCCCAGGCCGAGAGTCCGGGCGGCTGTCCGCCCGTGCTGATTCGTTCGTCCGGGCTCCGCGGCGGGCCCGCCACGGTGGCCGGGGGCACCTCAAGCCAGTTCGCCAGCGGCCTCGCCCTCGCCGCTCCGTGCATGCCGCTGGGGATGAATCTTGCGTTCGCCGGCACGCTCGTGTCGCTTCCCTACCTGGCAATGACCCGCCGGGTGATGGCCGACTTCGGCGGCCGCTGCGATGTCGTGGACGACCGCACGTGGCGAATCCATCCGGGCGGCTATGCGGCCTGCGAGTACGACATCGAGCCCGACGCATCGGCCGCGAGCTATTTCTTCGCGGCCGCGGCGATCACTGGGGGCCGCGTTCGCGTCGACGGCCTCTCACGCCGCAGCATGCAGGGTGACGTCGCGTTCTGTGACGCCCTCGAGCGAATGGGCTGTGGCGTTGAGTGGCACGAGGGCGACGAGTCTGGCAGGGGCAACGCGATCACGGTCGCCGGCCGGGCGGCCCGCGGAATAGACATCGATATGAACGCGATCAGCGACACGGTCCCCACGCTGGCGGTGGTGGCGGTGTTCGCCGACGGGCCGACGACGATTCGCAATGTGGCCCACATTCGCGATAAGGAGACCGACCGGATCGGCGACCTTGTCCGCGAGCTCCGCCGGCTAGGGGCCTCCGTCCAGGAGCACGCCGACGGGATGACGATTACTCCCGTGCCCCTCCACGGCGGCTCGCTGCAGACCTACGACGACCACCGGATGGCGATGAGCCTGTCTCTCGCCGGCCTGCGGGTGCCGGGCATCGCCATTCAGGATCCGGGATGCGTCGGCAAGACGTTTCCCGGTTATTGGACAAGCCTGGGTGGACTCGCTGGGTTTCCTGCAGGATGGCAGAACGCCTGACGCGTGATTGGCCGTCGTCAGTCTGCTTCGCCATCGGTGGACGCCTGCTCAAGGGCGAGCGCGGCCCGCTCGAGCAACGCATCGACTCGGTCATCGGCCGGACAGGCAGGGGCCACCGTTGTCATCAGTGATGCATCCATCGCCACGAAACCACCGCCGCAGTGCTGGCAGTAGACCCGCCGGCCCAGCAGATTGACGTCGATCTCCAGCCGTCGCCCACAGATTGGGCAGCCTTGCTGGAAAAAAACCTGCGTGCTGCGTGAGGCAGCCGCCGGCGCTCGCTGATGGTGGTCTGGCGTCATCGACATCATCCCCGCTCCCTTCGTCCAGCGGAGTATACGTGTTTCGTCGGACGGGGCCAACCTCGGGTGGTTCGCCGCAGCCCAAGCCCACTCTCGCGGTCGTTTTGCTGCGGCGAAGCCGGCTGTACACTGCACTGCAGCGGGCGGCTTTGACGGGTCCGCGGAAACGGCTGTCGCGATATGTTGCAACGACCGCTGCTCACGCCGATCGTAGTCGGGTTCTGGCTCGTGACGAGCGGCTGGCTCGTCGTCACGAAAATTCTGCCGTCATTGAGTCCGGGTTCGCCTCCGGGGCAGCAGGCCCTTTACACGTCGGGCCATCGCCCGATCCCTGTGGCGTGGTCGGTTCACTGGAACGAGCAGCCTGTTGGGTGGGCTCTGGCCACCTCTGAGCCACAAGACGACGGCGGCCTGGTGGTCGAGAGTCGTCTCCAGTTCGATAAACTGCCGCTCGACGAAATGCTGCCAGTCTGGGCAGGCCTGCTCGTGCGGCGAGTCGTGCACGAGAGAGCGCCCGCCAGCTTCTCGGCCCGTGGCCATCTGGAGATCGACTCGATTGGTCAGCTCCGCGCGTTCACGTCGCGTGTCATGCTCCCGGGGGCGGTCGAAGAAGTGCTGCTCCGCGGCACGGTCGACGAGGGCGACATCGAGGTGAAGATCGAGGCTGGTGGGATGACCTACGAGACGACCCGCCACCTGCCGACGCACGTCATCATCGGCGACGAACTCTCTCCTCAGGCGAGCCTTCCGGGCCTCTACGAAGGGCGTCGCTGGACCACCCCCGTGTACAGTCCCCTTCGCCCTGGCCGCTCTCCGATCGAAGTTCTGCATGCCGAGGTCGGGCCCGAGGAGGCACTCTACTGGGAGGAGGGTCTCGTCCGTGTGCATGTCGTGGCGTATCGGGAGGATCCGTCCAGCCACCGCGAGCCGCGGTGCCGACTCTGGGTGGACCGCTCGGGGCGGGTGCTGAAGCAGGAGGCGATGCTCTTCGGCTCGCGGATGACGTTCCTGCGGCGGACTGATGAGGCGGCGGCCTGGCTGGCCAAAGACGGCGGTCCCGACGCGGCGGCCCAGCGGAGCACACCATGATCGAGTTCGATCATGTCACGCGGACATACGGGGCGAAGACGGCCGTCTCCGACCTCACGCTGGCGATTCCCCGGGGTGAACTCTTTGCCCTGCTGGGTCCCAACGGCGCCGGAAAGACCACGACCATCCGGATGCTCGTCGGTCTCCTCCATCCCTCACGGGGGGCCGTCCGCGTCTGTGGCCACGATCTCGTCAAGGACCCACGGGCCGCGCACCTGCACCTCGGCTATGTGCCCGACGAGCCCACGCTCTACGATAAGCTCACTGGCCGGGAGTTTCTCTGGTTCATTGCCGACATGTTCGGCATGCCGCAGCGGCTCGCCACTGACCGTATCGACCGGGAGGTCGACCATTTTGAACTCGGAGAGTTTGCCGACGACCTCGCGGAGAGTTATTCGCTCGGCATGAAGCAGCGGCTCGTGTTCGCTGCCTCGCTCCTCCACGATCCCGACGTGCTCGTGCTCGACGAGCCGATGGTGGGGCTCGATCCACGGAGCGTGCGGATCGTCAAAGACCTGCTCGCCGCCCGCACCCGCGAGGGCATGACGGTCTTCATGTCGACGCACACGCTGGCGATGGCGGAGGAGATGGCCGATCGCGTCGGCATCATGGTCCGTGGCCAGTTGCGGTTTCTCGGTACCATCGCCGAACTGCGAGAGCAGATGGCCCTTGAATCGACCACGCTCGAGCAGCTCTACCTCGAGGTGACCTCCGGACGAGGGGGCGAGCCGTGAGCGGGCGGGCTCCGCTGCCCGATGCGGTTCGACTCCTCTCCTTCGAGGACGAGTCGCGGCTGTTCGTGAAGCTTCGGGCGACGCTCGCCTGGGAGACGATTCGCTCGATGCTTTCCGACGCTCGGCTCCGGCTCAGCCTCGTCGTGCTGCTCAGCGGGCTGTTCTGGGCGGCTCTCTACGGCCTGTTCGTCGAGGGTTTCAGCTTCCTCGACGCGCTGCATGCCGAGGTGATCTCGCTGCTCTTCAACACCTTCTTCGCGTCGTTGATGGTGATGCTCGTCTTCTCCACCGGCATTCTCGTCTACACCGGCATGTACTGCTCCACAGAGGCGAGGCTGTTGCTCACGCTGCCGGTGCGGGCCGAGGCGATCCATGCCCACAAGTTTCGCGAGGCGATGTGGTTCTCGAGCTGGGGTTTCGTGCTCCTCGGCAGCCCGATGCTGACGGCCTATGGCGTGGTGCGGCACGCCGCCTGGCCCTATTACGTCGTGATGCTGCCGCTCATGATCTCCTTCGTCTTCATCCCGGCGTCCGTGGGGAGCATCATCTGCACGACACTGGTCGCCTGGATGCCCCGGCTGCGGCTGCACGCGCTCACGATCGGAGTCACGGTCGCCTGCGTCGCGGCGCTCGGGCTCGGCTGGTCGATGTTTTCCCAGGCACGGGTCGACTCGATGTCGGCGGCGTGGTTCGAGCGCACGTTCGCCCGGCTGTCGGTCACCGAGCAGAAGCTGTTTCCGAGCTGGTGGCTGTCGATGGGGCTGATCGAGGCCGCCCGCACGGAGCGGGACGGCAGCATGATGGCGGCTTCACTCTTCGAGTCGTTGAAGTTCCTCGCGCTGCTGATCGCCAACGCTCTTGCCCTCCAGCACCTGGCGGGATGGGTTGCGAGGATCGCCTACCGAAAGGGATACAGCCAGCTCACCGGTGAGATCCCGGCACGCCGCCGCCGGCCATTGCGGTGGTTTGACCGGGCGCTGGGCCACGTCGGTTTTGCGACGGGCCGGCCGCTCCGACTGCTGCTCGTGAAGGACTTCCGCCTCTTTCGCCGCGACATCTCCCAGTGGTCCCAGTTCGCGATCTTCTTTGGACTGCTCGGGCTGTATTTTCTCAACCTTCGCGCCTTTAACTACCACAACGCCTATGCGTCGATGATCGGCTATCTCAATCTCGCGGTCGTGGGCCTCATCCTGTCGACGTTCACAACCCGCTTCGTCTACCCGATGATCAGCCTCGAGGGGCGGCGGTTCTGGATCCTTGGCCTCCTGCCGCTCCACCGTGACCAGATCGTCTGGTCGAAGTTCCTGTTCTCGTTTGTCGGTAGCCTGGGCCCGTGCTGCATCCTGGTGCTGCTCAGCGACTGCATGCTGGGCATCTCCTGGCCGCTGATCGCCCAGCACGAGCTCTGTTGCGTGATGCTGTGCATGGGCCTGTCGGGCATCGCCGTCGGCCTCGGGGCGCGGATGCCTGACCTCCGGGAGGCTTCGCCGTCGAAAATCTCATCCGGATTCGGGGGCACGCTGAGTCTCGTCATCAGTTCGCTGTTCATTATGGCCACCGTCATGGCAGCGGCGGTGCCCACCCACCTGTTCCTGCTCTCCCACACGCTTGGCCCCAGCGTCGTCTCTTCCCATGGGATTCTGGCGTGGGCGGGGGGGCAGTGGGGGAGCATCGCTGGGGCCCTTGTGGTGGTCGGCCTCGGGCTTACCGCCACGGTCGTGCCCCTGACGCTCGGCCTGCGGGCCTTCCGCCGCCTCGAAGCGTGATCTGATCACCGCGGTTAATGCGGCCGCGGGGCTGCGGTTGTCGAGGAGGAGCCTCGAAGGCCACAATCCGGCTCCCTCCAGGCCATGATTCATCATCCCGTCCAACCCCGCGCCCACCAGACCCTGCCCGGCCGGGCCCTCCGGGTGGGGGCGGTGCAATACCTCAACACGAAGCCGCTGGTGCACGGCCTGGCGGCGGCGGGTGTCGAGGTGGTCTACGACCTCCCCAGCCGCCTCGCCGACCGCCTTGCCGACCGGCGGCTCGACGTGGCGCTGATTCCGTCGATCGAGGTGTTTCGCGGTGGTCATCGCATCGTGTCCGATGCCTGCATCGGCTGCCGTGGGCCCGTGATGAGCGTGAAGCTGTTCTTCCGCACACTGCCATCGCGGGTGGCCACGCTTGCCGTGGACGAGGGATCTCGCACTAGCGCCGCGCTCGCCCGCATTCTTCTTTTTGAACGGCACGGCGTGGCTCCCGCGATCGAGTCGCTGCCGATCGGCGCCGGGCTTGCCGACACGCGGGCCGACGCGGTGCTCCTGATCGGCGACCGTGCCATCGGGGATGCGGGCAGCGGCCTGTCGGGAGGTTCGTTCCAGATGGTGTGGGATCTTGGCGATGAGTGGTGCCGCTGGACGGGGCTGCCCTTCGTGTTCGCCGTGTGGGCCGCCCGCGACGGGATCGACGTCGGCGGGCTGAGCCACCACCTTTCCTCGGCCCGCGACGCGGGCCGGGCGAACCTGGCGGCGATCGCCGCTGCCGAGGCGGCGGCGCACGGCCTGACCGTCCCGCAATGCCTGAGTTACCTGCGGGATAATCTCTACTATGACCTCGGTTCACGGGAGCGGGAGTCGCTCGGGCTGTTTCGCCGATACGCCGCCGGCCACGGCCTCGCACCCGCCGACGCCGTGATCGGGTGGGAGTCGCGGGCTGGCGACGTGCCGCTGCCTGGGAGTGCCGTGCGATGACCGCCACCGACATTCGTCCCATCCTTGATGACGTGATCGCAGGTCGGCGGCTCTCTCCAGCCGACGCGGTGACGCTGCTGGAGTCGCATGACCTCGCGGCGATCGGCCGGGCGGCAGACGCGGTGACGCAGCGACTGCATCCGGAGCCCTATCGCACCTACAACATCGACCGCAACATCAACTACACCAACATCTGCTCGGCGGTCTGCGATTTCTGCGCCTTCTATCGGACCCCGAAAAGCCCTGAGGGATACGTTCTTGATCGCGACGTCATCCTCAAGAAGATCGCGGAGACGGTCGAACTCGGCGGCGACCAGATTCTGATGCAGGGCGGCATGCATCCCACGCTGCCGCTGGAGTGGTACGAGGAACTGCTGCGCGACATCAAGAACCACTTTCCCCAGGTGAACGTGCACGGCTTTTCACCCCCCGAGATCCACGCCTTCACGAAGGTGTCGAAACGGCCGTTGCGGGAGATCCTGGAGCGGCTCGCCCGCGCCGGCCTCGGGTCGCTTCCCGGCGGCGGCGGTGAGATCCTCGTGGATCGCGTCCGTGCGGCGATCACCCGCGGGAAGGCGATGACCGACGACTGGCTCGAGGTGAGCCGGCAGTGGCATCTGCTCGGCGGCCGCAGCACGGCGACGATGATGTATGGCCACGTTGAGACGCTCGCAGAGCGGGTGGAGCACCTCGACCGCCTCCGCCAGTTGCAGGATGAGACCGGCGGTTTCACCGCCTTCATCTGCTGGTCGTTCCAGCCCGACAACACGAAGATGGACGACATCCCGCCGGCGGGCGCGTTCGAGTACCTCAAAACCCAGGCGGTCGCCCGGCTCTACCTCGACAACTTCGCGAACATCCAGTCGAGTTGGGTCACGCAGGGCCGCGAGATCGGCCAACTCGCGCTCCTCTTCGGCGCCAACGACATGGGCAGCCTGATGATCGAAGAGAACGTGGTGAGCGCGGCCGGGACCGTGCACCATCTCACCCTCGACGAGATGAAGTCGGCGATCACTGAACTCGGCTGGATCCCGCGGCGGCGCAACGTGTTCTACGAACTCTTCGAGGAGGAGCCGCCGGCGCCGGCAGCCGATCCCGAGCGGGTGCGAACGCGGGCCGTGCCTCTTCCCGTGGCCACCACGGCGACGTGAGCCATTCGCGGCACAATGCCGTGATCCGGGCCCGCTGGATCGTGCCGCTGCGCGGGCCGCCGCTGGAGGGTGGCTGGCTGCGGATCCGCCGGGGCAGTGTCGTTGATCTCGGTGCAGGTTCGCCACCGGGCCGCCGCGATGACGCGTCCACGATCGATGCCGCCGACGCGATCGTGATCCCCGGCCTGGTCAATGCCCACACGCACCTCGAGTTTTCCGACGTCGATCCGCCGCTCGACGCCGCCGGCGGGCTGCCTGGTTGGATCGAACGTGTCGTCGCGCTGCGACGCGGGCGAGCCAGCGGCACCGCGGCGGATCGCCAGGTTGCTGCATCGATCCGTCGAGGGCTCGACGAGTCGGCGGCCCACGGGGTGACGGCGGTCGGCGAAATCTCCACGGGGATTCCGGTCGGCGGGTATCCGGCCGGGGGGCCGCGACTGCGGATCTTTCGTGAGGCCCTCGGTCTGTCTGCCGCATCGGCGACGCAGGCCGGGACGGAGGCGATCCGCGACGTTGGACGCCTGCTCGCCGCGGGAGCGTCGGCCGGCCTCTCTCCGCATGCGCCCTATTCAGTCGCTGCTCCGCAGGCAGCCTGCCTGATCGCCGCGGCCCGAAGCCGCGACGTCCCGCTGGCGATGCACGTCGCCGAGAGCGAGGCGGAGGCCGACCTGTTCCGCTCAGGAACCGGTCCCTTTCGCGAACTCTTCGAACGACTTGGGGTGTGGCCGCCGGGCGGGCCGGCACTCCTTTCGGCGGCCGAGTGGATCTCGCGACTTGCCCGCGGCCCGCGGGGCGTCGTCGTCCACGGCACGCACCTCGGCCGCGATCCGGATGCGCTCGCTCGGCTCACCCGGCACCGCGACCGGCTCTGCGTGGCCGTCTGCCCGCGGACGACACGTGCGCTCTCCGGCAGCCTCCCGCCCATTGGCCTCTTTCGGGAGGCCGGAGTCCGCGTGGCGATCGGCACCGACAGCCGTGCCTCGAACCCGGATCTCTCGGTGCTCGCCGAGTGCCGCACACTCGCTGCGGCGGGCATCGTGTCACCTGAGGAGGCACTCCGCATGGCCACGGTGAATGCGGCCTGGGCTCTCGGCTTCGAGCGGTCGTGCGGCATCCTCGCCCCTGGCCGTCCGGCCGACCTTGCGATTCTCGTTCCCACGACAGCCTGCGCCGATCCCTACGAGGCGATCCTCGACCCAGCCACACGCATCATCGCCACGCTCCGCGCCGGCCGCACGATCGCGGGTTCGCTCGAGGGCATGGTTCAACCCGACCGGCCGTAAGGCCGCGGGCTCAGGCACAACGCACTCCATGTGATCGAGGTGAGGAGGTGAGGGGCTGCCCATGCCCCGAGAGCCGGCGTTGCTTTCTCCGTGAAGCCAGGATGGCGAAGCGGAGAAAGCATCGAGCGAGTGAAGGGCAGG
>Ga0114973_10003555_pt1 | contig 10961 bp, 11 predicted proteins | sample M_140807_MF_Meta_FD_87025 | JGI IMG/M metagenome (GOLD analysis project Ga0114973, IMG submission 87025) | Freshwater microbial communities from Lake Montjoie, Canada to study carbon cycling - M_140807_MF_MetaG | ecosystem: Environmental > Aquatic > Freshwater > Lake | place: Lake Montjoie... | reverse complement strand
CAATAGGAATAAAATTATCAGAAAAAATTAAAGAGAGCGAATTAGTTGAATTAATAAATATATTAAATCCATCTAATATACCAGGTAAAATTGTTTTAATAACTCGGATGGGTAGTCAAAATTTAAAAATTAAACTACCGTCGTTAATAAGAGAAGTACAAAAAAATGGATTTAATGTAGTATGGTGCTGTGATCCAATGCATGCAAATACTATTAAAACTAAAAATAATATTAAAACAAGATCATTTGATGCAATAAAAGATGAGGTTATTGCTTTTTTTGAAATACATAAAAGTTTAGGATCTTATCCTGGTGGTTTACATTTAGAACTTACTGGACAGGATGTAACAGAATGTATAGGAGGAGAATATGAATCAATCAAAGAAAATGATCTTAATAAAAACTATTTATCACAATGTGATCCGAGATTAAATAGTATGCAATCTTTAGAGTTAGCTTTTTTGGTTTCAGATTTACTCAGTAAGTTTACAGCTTAGATTTTTATTCGCTATTATTATTTATATAAATAATAATAATGAATAGTGATTATATATAATTCTAATGATACAAAACTCAAGTAGATTATGTAATATTTACTATTATGGTTTATATATACTTGATAATAATTTTAGTTATTATTAAATTTTTTTAAATTTATATAATATCCACTACCACCTACAGAAGCATGGGCAGGATTGCGGGGTATAAAGTGTCTGTTATATACATTAGACCAAAATGGATGGTCGTCCGTTGTAACTGCCCAAACCTCTTCACACTGGTTTATTACTAATTCATTTATCACTTTGGTTAAAATCTGTTTACCTAGACCACAATTTTTATATTCTTTATTTGTAATAAAAAATAAACCTATCTGACCAGTTGTTCTATATTTAATATATCCAATGAGTGTCTTATCATTAACTTTATTTTTATATAATATTTTAACATTATATCACCATCTTTAATTTTATTAAAAGTATCATCTGAAACTTTTTTAACTTCTGTAAAATCGCTTAATTTAAGTGGTGGGTAAAATATAGATTTATAATATTTATATATATTATATTGTAATATTATATTGATTTATTTTTTAACAATTTTTTGCATATATAATAAATGATTCTAATAATAAAACTCGAAAAAATATGTATACTATCTTTCATAACGTACTTCTTTTTTCGTTATCCTTATTATTTCATTTATATTTATAAAATTACCAGTATCTGTAAATCTAGAATATTCATTAATATATATTCCATCTAATTTATTTTGAATAATTGGTAAATATTTATTTTTGAATCTTTCTTCCACGAATGAATTATTATTATAAATAACAACTGGTTTTCTTGGAGTTAGACATAACTTTATCATATTAGTATATACCTCATTATATTCTTCTGAATTATAATATCTATCTATCTCTTCATCATCGCTATCATAAATCCCACATTCTAAATCACTAAAATAACCACGTATTGTTGGTAATTCACAATAAGCTAGTCCATTTATATTTTCTATTTCTAAATAAACATTAATGTAATAATCACATCCCATAATAATATTAATTTATTTATTTCTTTATACTAAAATAAAATAATATTAATAATAGAAATAATACTACAAAATAGCTATTCTCATCTGTATTAGAAAATTTTTCAATAGTTATATTTTGTTTTTCAATTGCTTTTATATTCTTAAATAAGTCTGAATTATACGTTAATTTATATTCATTTAATAAATCTAATATTTCAGTTGTATCCTTTTTATTATAATCCATTACAATATAAACTAATTCTATATTTGAAATATTAACTTTGTGAATTAAATTATTAATTTGATCATTAAAAGAATAACATTGTAAAGCTTTTCTTTTATTTTTACAAATTTTGTTTTTATATTTATTTAAATACTCTAATGATTTCTTATAAGCTGAATTTTTTATTTGATATAAATTTTTTAAATCTTTTTTTAAAGTAAAACGATCATTTTCGTCATCAACTTCTGTTTTTAAAGCTTCTAATTCAATAATATATCTATTTATTAATTCAGCATATTGTTCTTCATTTTTAGATAAATACTTAAAATTATTAGTACACGTTAAACAATTTAATCCATTATTTAAAAAAGTATAAGGACTACTATCAGTACAATCTTCACATTGTTCTAATATGTTTCTATATTTATTTTTATAACTTCTATTTGATTTAATTAAGTTATGTAAATTATCTTTACCATATTTTGTTTCTAAATAACAAATATCATCTTGATTATCATCTACAATATCATTATTGTGAACTCCTGCTGAAAGAAGATAATCACGTTCAGAAATAAAATTTACGTAATTCATACAATATATTAGATAAAAATAATTATAATAATTTTTAGTATTTATTCATTATAATTATATAATTCACTTGAACCTGATGATTTACTTGATTCAGATGATTCACTAATAAAAGGAGAATCATCTAACTTTTTATTACTAATTGGAAAATTGGTTCCTACACTATAATCACTAGGATAAAAAACATTAGGAACAAAATCAGGGACGGAAGGTTTATCATAGTTAACATCATCGTTTAGTTGTTCAATAGTTTCTGGTTTATTATGATAAATAGTTTCTGGTTTATTATGATAAATAGTTTCTGGTTTATTATGATAAATAGTTTCTAATTTATTATCATTTATTGATTTAGTGTTTCTTGGTTCTATCATACTTTCTATCGCGTCACTATTATTTAATAATGTTGCTTTTAAAAATTCAATACGTGAATAAATATTATTTTTACCTGTAAATTCCAATTTAAAAACATCAAAATCATTAGGAAGTTGTAATACATAAATATTATTCATAATATATATTAATTCAAAAATTTCATTTTTACTACATCTAATATTACTATCAAAACTAAAACCATCGTTATTCGAATTAAATTTTAATTGAATTACATCATTATTTTTTCTATATTCTTGATAATTATCATTATTTAATTGTTTATTTAACTCTTCATTTTCACTATTAAATGGAAAATTAAATCCTTCTTTATTCATTTTAGTATTTTTATTATATTTTGAATCTTCAGCAATCCATAATACAATATTAATAAATATTTTTTTTTTATTTTCTTTAATTCTATGCGGTAACGATATATTATTACTATTATATAAAACATTATCACTACCCCCTTTTTGACTATATTTATTATTTGTTTTCTTTAATTGTAAATATTTATTTTTATATTTAATATATTTTTGATAATAATTCATATTATAATTACTAATAAAATAATTATAATTAAAATTTATAGTCTGCATCAACAGTACTAGCCCATTGAAATCTAGTTAATAATTTAGATGTAAATAATTTTTCAACAGGAATGTTAAATTTTTTTATAAATGCAAATATTATTCTTGGATCAATATAGTTTTGTTTTGAAGTACCTAATGAAACGTTTTTCATTTTATTTTTACTTTCCTTCTTAATTTTTAAAAGTTTAATTTTATTTTCTACTTTTTTAGCTTTTTCATTATTTTTATTATCTTTATATTTATCTCTTTTCTTTTTTAATTCTTTAATTCTTTCATCAATCTTATCTATTGTTTTATCTAAGTTAGTTGTAACTGCTTTTTGATGATTACATAATAATGCAACTTCTGTATTAGCTTGATTAAAAACAGCAATTAGATAATTTAATCTTTCTTCAGGTTCTGTAAAAGAATCTATTTTTTTACTTGAAACAAGTTTATCTAATTCTTTTTGAAATGTAAATGAAGCATTGTATGTTCTCCATACTTTAGCTGTCAGACCTTCTAAGAAAGAATCTAAATATTCATTGAGTGCATTTGAATTAATTAATTCAAATAATTCTTCTTTTTTAGATTTATTTTTAATAAAACTTTGTAAGTTTTCATATACATCTTTATGAACATTAATTTTTTTACAAAATCTAACTGAATCTTTTCCTAAAAAATCTAATTTTATCAAGTTATTATCTAGTAAAGTTAAATGTTCAACTCTTAAAGAAGTTACGCCAACTGTATCAGCTTCTTCTTTTGAATCTTTTTTACCACCAACACGTAACGCTAAATTATCTATAAAATACAAAGCTGTTGCTAATTGTTTTTTCTTCAAATTATCACTTAATAATTCCTTTTCATAATTTTCTCTAATTGATCCAAGTTTTCTTTTTAATTTTTTTGCTAAATCAAATTTCTCTTCATCACTCTTTGATTTAAAAAATGATTCGAATGAAGTAAAAACATATTTTGTTTTACCCATAATATCATCTTTCCATGATGCCAACCATATTACATTATTATCATGTATTATTTTACCCCATTCGTGATCTTTAATATTTGGTTTAGGTATTTTTGCATCTTTATCTAAATTTAAAGTTACATCTTCTGGTTGTATTCTTCTTTTAATTTTTCCTATTTTAGGATGTGTACCACGACCAAGGAAAATACCAGGTGGTTCTATTTTATAATTCCCAACTTTTTGTTGAGAGCCGTCTATAATACAAAAAGTATAAGGTTCTTCTATTTCTAATTGCTTTTGTTTAATAGATTCTTTCTCTTCCTTTGACATATTATTTCTTTTTTCTTTTTCAATATCTATATAATTTTTAATTAAAGTAAAGTCAATATCTTCCAAAGATTTAATCGAATCATTTTTTAAATATCCTTTAAAATCTTTCCAAAAGTTTTTATTAAATGAAGATAACTTAACATAATCAGTATCTAAGTATTTTGCATAAATAGTAGCATATTCTTCTGCTTCAGGATTTAAAATAATTTTGTTATTGTTAACAATAATCGGTATTTTATGTGCTATATATTCTGGTGGAAAAAATGGTCCATTATGTTTTAAAACGGTCCATTGTTTTTGGTTACCTCCACCTATGAAAAATGTTTTAAATGATAACATTATGATATATTAGATAATTATTTTTATTTTTTATTTGTTAAATATATTCCAATTATACAGAATATAACTCCAATAATTTGATATTTTGTTAACTTTTCGTTAAACAGTAAAAATCCCAATCCTAAAACTGTTATATTTGAAAATAGTTTAATGATTGTACTGATCAAACCAACATTATTAAAATCAATTTTTGATAAAATATATGAAGAAAATACAGTTAAAAATGCTAAAACAGCAACAATAAAAAAATTATTAATATCTAGTTTTTTTAGATTTTCATATGTTTCTTTTTTATAAAAATAATAATAACAACTTATTAATGAAACAAAGAATATAATAAATGCATTGTTTATTAATATAAATTCATGATAAGCTAGTTGACTAATTAAATGTTTTTTTATATAAGGTGTCATTGATTTAATTAACCCAAGTAATATTATAAAATTGTTCATTAATTAGTTTGAGATATTAATATTATTTTAACAGTTTAAATAATGGAGATTAAAATATTAAATATTCCTTACAATTATGTTATTAAGAAAAAAGAAAAAAATTTAATTGATTTTTGTATTGGATATCTTATTAATACTTTTTTTTATAAAAATATTGAAATTTCTTATAAGAATTACTTAGTTACATTTAGTTGTTTTACTCCTTTACCAACAACATTTATTTTAAATGATGAAATAATATTAGAAGAAGATAATATATTAGTTTTAACTGGTTATAGTAATAAAAATAGAACAATATTTGCAAATAAAGTTATACCGTATGGTTTAGAAAATCCAATTCCTTTTACATATCCTGTTAATTTAAATAAAAAATTAGAATTATTAAATAGTTGTGTTTTTTATTACGAAATTGAAATAAGCGAACAACATCGTGTTTCATGGATGGATGAAACTATTGTAATTGGATATGGTTCTAGTTATACTAATACAAATACTAATCCTGGATGGAAAAATAATACATTTGGTTATCATTTAGACGATGGTACATATCAATATAATGGTAATATAATTAAAAACTTTGGCCCCAAATGTAAAATTAATGATGTATTTGGCGCAGGTATCATATATTTGTCAATAAATAAATATAGACCATTTTTTACACTTAACGGAAAAATAATTGATAATAAAATTCCAGACATTATTATTAATCAAAAGATTTCGCCGATGATAGGTTTCGATCATTCACATAAAATTAAATTCAATTTTGGAAAAGAAGAATTCAAATTTACAATTAAAAATTACTTGCATAATAATAATATACTTAGCAATAATAATAATTATTTTAATAAAAAAAATCAAAAAATGTCTTATAATGATAAAACAAAAAATTGTATATTAAATTATCCACACAATATATTTAATAATAATATTTGGTCCAATAATAGTCTTTTGTCCAATAATAGTCTTTTGTCTAATAATATGTTTTTTAATAACGATGGTACACCTCCTGATAATAATCAACAATTAAATAACATAACTATTATAAATACGTTAAATAATAATATTGAAATAAGTAATTTATTATCATTGATATTGAATAATAATACATAATAATTTTAACAATCAAAATATCTTCCACCATCTTTTATAAATTGTAAATAACCATTACGATCTATTAATGTCCATGATCCTACTTTAAGTTGCCCAGTTATAGATAATTTACCAGGTACAGTTAAACCGCCTGCAATTAATTGGGATGAAATAACTAGATAAATTTCTAATAGCTTCAAGGTCTGCATTATAAAGTTGATTTATAATAGCTTTCATATCATTTATTACATCAAAGTTTTCTTTTGAATTATTCGGTAACTTATAATATATTAATGCTAATATGATAAATTAACATAAATAAAAAATCATACATACAAATTTTCATTATAATAATTTTAGAAATTATAAATATTTATCTACTAAAAAATCCATATTATTATTGCATAATTGTTTTCTAATAATAGTTCCTTCTAAACTATATATAATATTACAGTTTGAATTCTTTAATATATTAATTATTATATCATTTGAAAATGATTCTATTTTATCTTCGTATGTATTTGTAAATGGTTGTATTAAATTTTCTATTTTTTTAGTATATTCTTTTATTAAAGATAAAATTAAAAGATCTGTTTTATCTATAACTTCATCATCTAGTAATATTTCTGATAAATTTGTAATATTTTCTGTTATAAAAGAATATTCACTTTCATCTACAACTCTAACAATTAAAATTACATAAGGTTTAATTTTAACTTTATTAAATAAATATAGGTACATGTTACTAATTATATTAAACTATATATTTTAATGCGTAATTATCTAAAGATTTATATATATATTAAATTAAATATGGAAACTCGTGCAGATAAAATAAAGACGTTTAATTTAATTTTAGAATCATTTTTAGCCCAAACATCACTAATTGTTGGTACAACATATCATTTTTATTTTAAGAAACTAATATCAGTCAATGCTCCTCTACCAATTAAATATGCATCTGAACATATGTTAATGTTCCATGATCAAATTATGTCTAAAGATGAGGCATACTTTCATAGTGGTGATAATGATTTAAGTAGCAAATTTAATCAAGTTACTGAATTATCACAACTCCCTACAGATAAAGTTTTAAGTGAAATAATGAGATTAAAAGATATTTATTATAAGCTTGATAAAGATTCAAAACAAAATGTTTGGAATATTCTACAAGCTTTACTTCAATTAACAATTGAATACAATAAAATGTAAGATTTTATTCTATATAACAAAAGTTGAATACAATAAAATGTAAGATTTTATTCTATATAACAAAAGTTGAATAGCAGTTTAATTAATTAAAATTTATTAAAGTTTTAATTAATTATTTTTTATAAATTATTTTATTTAAAATTGATCTAATATTTAATCAACTTCATCTACTTTTGGACTAGGATCTGATTCTTTTCCAGATGATGTTTCTTGGTTTGGAGTTGGAGGTTGTGGTGGCATATTGGATTGATATGCTTTTTGAACTAGCGGCATTAGTACTTCTTCAACTTCTTTTTGTTTAGCTTCAAACTCTTCCGTTGTTGCAGATTTATTATCTTCTAACCATTTAAATGTTTCTTCGACTGTGTTATTTACTGTATCATAATCTGATCCTAAAGATGTCTTCATTTTTTCTTCATTTAGTACAGTAGATTTGATGTTATATACATAGTTTTCAAGATTATTCTTGGCTTGGACTTTCTTTTGTGCTTTTTCATCTTCTTCTTTATATTTTTCAGCATCTGCAAGCATCTTTGCAATTTGTTCATCTGATAATCTATTTGAATCATTTTTAATGGTAATCTTTTCAGTTTTACCTGAGCTCTTTTCACATGCATTTACTTGTAAAATACCATTTACATCAACTTCATATGTAATTTCAATTTGTGGAACACCCCTTGGCATTGGTGGAATACCATGTAGATCAAATTTGCCTAGTTGATTACAATCTCTTGTAAATTTACGTTCTCCTTCAAAAACACAAACAGTGCATCCTGGTTGATTATCTGATGCAGTAGAGAAAGTTTGGGTTTTCTTTACAGGTACTGTAGAACCTCTTGGAATTAATACAGTCATAACACTACCTGCAGTTTCTACACCAAGGGATAATGGGGTGCAATCTAATAGTAATAGACCGTTTAATTTATCATCTGAATTTCCAGATAGAATTGCTGCTTGAACTGCAGCACCGTAAGCTACTGCTTCATCTGGATTAATACTTTTATTTAACTCTTTTCCATTGAAGAATGAGCTTAAAAGTTCTTGAATTTTTGGAATTCTAGTACTACCTCCGACTAGAACAATCTCATCGATTTCACTTTTTGATAGTTTTGAATCTTTTAGTACTTGTTCAACAGGTGCCATAGTTCTTTGAAAGATATCATTACATAGATTTTCAAATTTAGCTCTGGTTAATGAACTTGAGAAATCATTTCCTTCAAATAATGAATCAATCTCCATATTAGCTACACTTGCAGAAGAAAGAGTTCTTTTAGCAGATTCACACGCTGTTTTTAGTCTTCTCATAGCTTTTGCACTAGTTTTCATATCAACTTTATATTTTTTGTTAAATTCATTAGCAAAATGTGTTACTAATGTGTTATCAATATCTTCACCACCGAGTCTAGTATCACCTCCAGTAGCTTTAACTTCAAAAACACCATCATCGATATTTAGTATAGATACGTCATGAGTTCCTCCACCGCAATCAAAGATTAATACATTTTTAGATGCACCCTTCTTATCAAGACCATATGCAATAGCTGCAGCAGTTGGTTCATTAATAATACGAAGAACATTTAGTCCAGCAATAGCACCTGCATCTTTAGTAGCTTGACGTTGTGCATCATTAAAATAAGCAGGTACTGTAATTACAGCATCTTTAACAGTTTCACCAAGATATGCTTCAGCAACTTCTTTCATTTTGTAAAGAATCATTGATGAAATTTCTTCTGGTGTAAATTGTTTTTTTTCATTTCTATATTCAACTTCAATAACTGGTTTATTATTTTTATTTACAACATCATATGAATAATGTTTCATTTCTTCTTGAACAGCAGTGTCATTAAAATTTCTACCAATCATTCTTTTAGCATCATAAACTGTGTTTTTAGGATTAGATGATGCTGAACTTTTAGCAGCATCTCCTATCAATCTTTCTTCACTCGTAAAACTAACAAAAGATGGTGTAGTTCTATTACCTTGATCATTTGCAATAACTTCAACCATACCATTTCGGTAAATACCCACACATGAAAATGTAGTTCCCAAGTCAATACCAATACTTAACGTCATATTGAATTAATATAAAATATTTTTTTAAATCAATTAAAAATAATAATTGATTTAAAAAATTTTTTTTTGTATAAATGATTTTATTTAAAATCTAGCATTATTATACATATTATACATGTTATTTCCGTTTACGTTATTAAAGTTTTCTCTGTAAACATTAGCGAATCCTTGAGATTGGGAAGGAGGTGCTTGAATTGAAGCAGGTGTATTAACAACTGGTGCAACAACTGGTGCAACAACTGGTGCAGCAACTGATGCAGCAGTATTAGCAGTAGTAGAAGGAACATTTAAGCAAAAACTTGGTGGTGCGATGTCGCTATTTTTCATTACATCGGTATTAGCTAAAGAATTGAAAAATGTGCAAATATCTTTTTTATATGGTGTAGGATCAAAATCTTTACCATCAGCACCTGGATTTCCAGGATCGCCTTTTGGTCCGGCAGGTCCAGTTGGTCCAGCAGGTCCAGCAGGTCCAGCAGGTCCTACATTACCTTGATCACCTTTAACACCTTGTTGTCCTTGATCACCTTTAGGTCCAGCAGGTCCTACATTACCTTCATCACCTTTAGATCCTTGATCACCTTTAGGTCCAACTGGACCAACTGGTCCTTGGTCACCTTTTGGTCCTTGTTTACCAACAATATAGGTTACACCACCTTGAGTAAAACTTGATTCTATTTGATTATTAGAAACAGCAGGAGTTGATGAAGGTGCTACAACAACAGGCGGTTTTTCTGATTGTACAGGTGGTACTACAGCGGCTACTGCAGCGACAGCTGATGCAGCTGCAGAAGCTATGGTTGCAGCGGCAGCATCAGCTGCAGCTGCGATGGCTGCAGCAGCTTCTCCGGAGGATTGTGTATTAGTATCTTGGAAGCGTTCTACATTTGATCTTTTAATATTAGTAAAGGTTTCTTTATGACCTAAAAAATCACCATTAGCAGTATAATGCATTATTTAATATAAACTATATTTTTTTTTTTTATTTTATTAAATAATTTAATACCATTATTAACTTAATAATATCAACAATTGAATCATTTTTATAAATTCTAAATGTTTTTTTATTAAATAATTTATTTAATAATTTATAGTTATTTACTATATTATCTTCTATTTTTAATAAATTATTTAATATAATCAAATTTTCTTGATATTGTACATCATTATATTCATAATATTTATTAACTATTTTTTTATAATGTTTT
>Ga0114973_10003554_pt1 | contig 10963 bp, 6 predicted proteins | sample M_140807_MF_Meta_FD_87025 | JGI IMG/M metagenome (GOLD analysis project Ga0114973, IMG submission 87025) | Freshwater microbial communities from Lake Montjoie, Canada to study carbon cycling - M_140807_MF_MetaG | ecosystem: Environmental > Aquatic > Freshwater > Lake | place: Lake Montjoie... | reverse complement strand
GGGTCCGACGTACACGGACACGGGGTTGGTGGGAAGTACGGGATACACGTATACGGCGGTGGGAAGCAACGCTTACACGACGACGCGTTCGATCACTTTAGGAAGTATAACTACGTTGGTGGCTATTACCGCTTTCACTACACCGACGGCGACGTCGTCTACGGCGGGCGTAGTAGTGTTGAACTGGACCGGTGGCACGGGTTCTGGAGTCACCTACACGTACACGGTGTACAAGAACGCGAGCGCTACCCCGTTGGCGGACACGAATTACAGCAAATCGGCCGCCACCAGCACCTCCGTCACCTTTACTTTCACCGACAACACCGCCAATTCGTATACCTTCACCGTCACCGCTACCGCCGGCGCTTCCACATTGACTAGCGCCCTATCCGCCGCCGTCAACTCCGCTAGTCCTATTACTGCAAACGTATATAATACCATTAGCGCTACTGGTCAATTCATGTATTATACATTCGAAACGAATACTTTGGATACCGTTAAAAATGGAGGCAATTTTCCTGCAAGAAATATTGCGAACCAAGCCACTGGTAGTTTAGTATATGATGCTGACGCCTTTTTCCAAAACTTGACGACGGATAGTTGCATCTCTAGCACTTATGTGAAAAGTGGCACCAGATCATTTTATGTTCAGGGCGCTGGTAGAGGGTTTGCTCCAATGCAGAATAGTTTGGCGAATTCCGTTACTATCAATGGTTCATTATCATTTTCATTCTGGATTTTAATGCCGAGTAATTATACTGCATCAGATCATGTGGTGTTTGATGCAGGTGGCGCTACTAGTGGTTCTGGTCCAGGTAACAATTTTGGTATGTATGGGTTCTCCATGATATTAGTAAATAATACTCAATTTAAGTTTAGATCGAACGGTTATGTTATTGGAGCAACAAACGGAGGAACAACAGCTGGAAGTGATATTTATACAACAACCGCTTCATTGCCTGCTAGCAATACCTTTAATGATGCAACTTGGCATCATTATGTGATTACACTTCAAAGTACTAATACATCCAATGGCGCTTCGACACTTACTGTTTATTATGACGGAAATGCAATTCAAACCATTAATAATTTTCAATATCCATTTTCTAGTAAACCATTATGTTGGGACACGAGTGCGCCGTGGTGGACATTCGGCGGGGGTACAAACAGCGGAAACTATTTCGGTTCTACTGGAATTAAATGCTATTTTGATAATATTCGCGCATACACGCGCATATTAAGCGCATCAGAAATTAGTAATCTTTTCACATCTGGTTCTTAAAGGAAACAATATATAATTAATATTTGAACTATTTCTTATTTGCTCAAATATTAATAACCAGTGGGGTATCAAGATCTAATGCGAAGCCAGGATTAGCAGAAATGACAGCGCCACTAGAGTGGCGCTGGTCAAGGTCGAGGTGCCGACGGTGGCGGTGACGGTGGCGGTGACGGTGAAGGTATACAAATTGGCGGTGTTGTCGTTGAAGGTAAAGGTGACGGAGGTACTGCTGGCGGCCGATTTGCTATAGTTCGACGACACAATCAACGGCGTGTGTCATACAACATTCAACGTATTTTTTCACGCAATACTATGAAAAAATACCCCCAATACTATGAAAAAATACCCCCAATAATATATAAAAACCCCCAAAAACCATATAAAACATTTTACGCTATCCATAAAAAAGAACGATCCAAAATGGGTTCCAACAAAAAGAAGACCTCCAACACAAAAAAGCAGCTCCCGTTCGTGTCGGTATGTACCCCCACCTTCAACCGCCGCCCCTTCATCGAGAACATGTTTCAATGTTTCCGCAACCAAACTTACCCCAAGCACCGGATCGAATGGATCATCGTCGATGACGGCACTGATAAGATCAAGGACATGGTCGAGAAGTCCAACATCCCCCAAATCCGCTACTTTGAGGTGGCCGAAAAAATGACCCTCGGGGCCAAGCGTAATTACATGCATAAGTTCGTCCGCGGTTCCATCATCGTCTACATGGACGACGATGATTATTATCCCCCCGAGCGTATCGAGGACGCGGTGGAAAAGCTCGAGGCCAACCCCCAAGCCCTCGCCGGTGGTTCCAGCGAGATCTATATCTACTTCAAGCATATCCAAAAGATGTATAAATGCGGCCCCTACAACCCGAACCACGCCACCGCCGGCACCTTCGCGTTCCGTACCGAGCTCCTTAAAATGACCAAGTATGAGGAGGGAGCGGCCGTGGCCGAGGAGCGAGCCTTCTTGAAAGACTACACGATTCCGTTCGTGCAGTTCGACCCGATGAAGGCGATCTTGGTCTTCTCGCATAACCATAACACGTTCGATAAGCGGAAGATGTTGGACAACCCACACCCCGATTTCTTCCGCGAGTGTAACAAGACGGTCGAGGAATTCATCCGGAAGCCGGAGGAGAAGCCGATCTACGATTTTTTCATGAACCAGATCGATGGTCTCTTGGAGAACTACGAGCCCGGTCATCCGAAGATGAAGCCCGATGTGCTCAAGCAGATCAAGGAGATCGAGGAGCAGCGGGAGAAGATGATCAAGGAGGAGATGGCGAAGCAGCAAGCCGCGGGCGGGCAGATCATGTTACAGCAGCCAGGTAAGCCACCCATGGTTCTCAATAACCAGCAGATCGTGGAGGTGATCCAGCAGCAACAGCAACAGCTCCAGTTGCTGGGGCAAAAGGCGGAGGATTACGAGCGGATGATCCAGACGCTGCAGGGCCAGCTGGTCGAGAAGACCAAGACCATCCGCGACCTCAATGCGCTCACCACTAGTGGCTCTAGCGCTGGTGCAGGAGCAGGTGCTGGTGCAGGAGCAGTACAACCAACTAATGAAAATGTACGTATCGAGATTAGCGAACCTGCTAGCGCAAAAGTATCGGAGCTCGAGGGCATGGTGGTCACGCTCCAAAAGCAGTTGATCGAGAAGACCAAGACGATCCGTGAGCTCAAGGCTGCCGGTACAAGTGAGAGCGCATCCAACAGTAGTACAGACCTGCAAGGTATCGTCTCGATGTTACAGGGCCAGCTGATCGAGAAGACCAAGGAGGTCAAGGAGCTCAAGGCATTACAAGGTGGTCAAGGTGCAAATGCAGCAAATGCTAAGTTGATCACAGAACTTCAGAGCAGGTTACTGCAAAAGGATCTCGAACTGCAGGCGGTTAAGGTGAACACACCTAACCGTGAGGTCAAGGTGAACACACCTAACCGTGAGGTCAAGGTGAACACACCGAATAGACAAATGACCAACGAAGAAAAGGAAAAGATGGATCGCCTCGAAGCCTTCGCGACGAATTTGCAGCGGGAGCTGTTGGAAAAGAACACGAAATGTAACGATTTAGCAGCCCGTCTCGAACAACAAACGACGGAAGCAGCGTCCTCGATTGAGAACAATAAAACGATTGTCCGTCTCGAAACCTTGGCCACGAATTTGCAACAGCGGTTGTTGGAAAAGAACGCGGAATGCAACGATTTAGCGACCCGTCTCGAACAACAAACGACGGCCGCAGTGGCCCCAAAAGAAAACAATGAAAAGATTGTCCGCCTCGAAACCTTGGCCACGAATTTGCAACAACAATTATTAGATAAGAACATGGAATGTAACGACCTGACGTCCAAGTTCTCCGACCTCACTAAAAATTATTACGAGGTGAGCAACCGGTACTCGAGCGCGGCGGTCAAGATAGCGGAGCTCAACAATCAGCTGTTCAATGCGGTCCACGGATCCACGGGCCCTGCGGCTGCGCCAGCACCTAGTCCCCCTGTGAATAATTTTACGCGTATTCCGATCGAGGAGGTCAGTAGCAACGAGCCTAAAAAGAAGAGTGATCCGGAGGTGTTCGTGAACGCGGCGGACTAAGTTAAGGAAACCAAGGTTTCCTTAAGATCCTTCCTTTTCAGGTAAAACCACTTTCGTAAATTATCTTAGCAACTCGGTTAAGATAATTTGTTTAAGGGAGGGGTCTGAGGGGGTTAAAACGCAATGCTTTACGAAGTAAAGCAAAAGCGTTATTTGACGTAGGTTCCCCTGAAAAGGAAGGATCTTAAGGAAACCTTGGTTTCCTTAAAGGGATGAGATCTTAAGGGAAACCTACGGTTTCCCTTAACTTAGTCGTCCTCGTCGTCATCTTCCCCTACGATCGCCGTCTCTTTCTTCACGTTCTTGTCCATGTATCGGTACATCCGTTTAATATCCAATTTCGTGATATTGTAGTTCTCGAAGATCCGTTCGATCTCCGCGGTCGGCTCCGACTTGTTATTAAAATTTTCCGGGTTACATAGCCGAATCTCCTGAAACATCGCGATCAGATCCTTCTTATCTATGTCGAGTTCTTGGCATAAATTATAAATAAACAAAATATTGTTATATTCGGTCGAGTATTTTGTCAGCACCTTGGTAAACCGCACCTCCGCCGGCCGGAATTTGTTCGTGTTCTCCGGAAACGTCTCGTGGTAGAGCCGGGTATTATAAAAGGTCTTCATCAGCGAGCTCATCTCATTGAACTGCCAGATTTGGCTCTGAAATGTGATACGGTCAATGTAGTCCGCATAGCACATGTTTTTCAATATCCGCGAGTAAAACGGGAACGCTGCCTCGATCGGCTTGTCCACCAACATATCGACAATGTTCTCGTGCCATAGGAGCGCCACGATGGTACGGTCGGTCTCGTTCATATATTTGTTATGCTCCTCCATCCGCGGGCACCGATTCAGCAGCGATTGCGTGATTTTCTTCGAATCCTCGTTATATGATTTTACGCAAAATATGTTTTTGATGGTGTCCTCGGTAAGGAGGTCGGGGCGCTTGGCCCCTGTGAACATGTCCTTGACAAACATCAGCTTACGCATGTCGCCCTGAACGTAGTTGAGGAGGATTTGCTCTTGGGCCTCTGCTACGGCCGCGGGCACTGCCGCAGGCACATGGACATCGGTCAAACGAAATATTTGGCGCATCTGGTTCTCCGTGGGCGGCTTGAGCTCGAACACATTACATACCTTCATCAGCTCCTTGATCTTTTTATCGATGTAGTAGTTACCAATGCAGATCACTGGATTCACGGTGATGGTCTCGAGCTTCTGCTTCTTGGTCTTCTTTTGACGGATGACCTTGATGAGGGCTGTGATACCACCCTTGTCGCCGTTGTTCATTCCGTCAATCTCGTCCATGACAATCGCGATTTTTTTGACCTTCCTGGCCATCATCTGGAGAACATTACGGTTTGAAATGTTGTTGCTGGTAATGGTGTCGATGAGGGCCTTGTTACGTATGTCACCGGCGTCGTATTTGATCACGTCGTACCCGAGCTTCGTGAGTAATTGTGTTACGAAATAGGTCTTACCACACCCGGGAGAACCATAGAGGTAGATACCACGCTTGAAATTGATGTTTTTGCTGTTTTCTTCGAAGGAAGTTAGGATGTTGGTGATCTCGGCCTCGATGTGCTCGCGCTCCAAGATACGATTGATATTGTCAGTCATGGCACACACAATTATTTAATTATGTAACACGATTACCGTTATATTGTTTCATCCAAATTTATTTATTAATTAAGGAAACCTACGGTTTCCTTAAGATCCTTCCCTTAAATTAAACTAATTATGTTAACCCTGATGTTAAGATAATTTCCAAGATAGTTTAACAAAGACCTTTACGATTTAAGGGAAGGATCTTAAGGAAACCGTAGGTTTCCTTAATGACGGAAGGAGCTGAAGTCCGCGGTGACCGGCATGTAGTTCGCCGAGTTCTTCGCGGGCAGCGTGCCGTAGTAAGAGTATTGGTCCATCGACTGGGTACCCCCGTAAGGGGCGGTCGCGTAGCCGGTCGGGGGCGTGTAGCCCGTTCCACCAGAGCCAGATCCCGGGCCAGCGGTACCGGCAGGGCCATACGGTTGGCTACCGTATCCGGGTCCATAAGGGTGCCCTTGTTCGCGACCGGTCTCACTGTAAGTAGGGCGCTGTCCCAAGCTCATGAGTCCGCTACCAGCGCCTTCAGCCAGGCCCACTGCGCCACCCACCACATTCGTGGTCGCGCCATAAATCCCCGATCCGACCGCCCCCAGACCCGAACCCACCTCTTTGATGCCCGTGGTCAACACCCCAGCGGTGTCACTGATACCCGTCTTGAGAACATCGCCTGTGGTAGTCACAGTCGGTATCGCCACGGAAGCCGCGGTTTTCGCAATGTCTTCAGCACCCGCCGTCATATCGTAGCTCATGAGGGTCAGGCCACCTGCTAAAGTATTTGCGTCCGCGTTCGATGCGAAGACGCCAGAGCCGATCACCTCCGAATAGTTACCGGTAATAGGACCCGCGCTAGCACCAGCATTGTGACCCGCGCCAGCGCCCGTACCAACAGTATTGGGGTCATACCGCTGCGTCGAAGGGTTGTTGCCACCCACTACTGTGTTACCACCCATGCTCCGAGTCCCGCACCCGCCGTGGCCGCCACAGTAGTTACAGGCTCCGCCGTTACCGCCCATACAGTTAGGGCACGAAGGACACACTGGCGGCACCACCTGCGTCTTCAAAATATAGTCGTCGTACATACTGCGTTGATGCATTTGTTGCATGGACCAGAACGCCATGCCGCCCCCGTTTTGCATGTAAGGCAGCTGCTCCCGGTTCAAAAATCTATTCGTAAAGTCGTTGAACATCGAGATCACCCCACTTCCCCCGCTGCTCGCGTCGTTGTCCACGTCCGTCGCAGTGAAGCGGACCACATTGTTGAGCTTGTAGCCACGGCCTTTCGTGCCGTTCGTGCTAAACAGTACAACCAACGTGTTGGTCCCGTCCGGAATAAACAGCACAACGTTGTTCCCTAAAGTATCGTTGATGAGGGTGGGGGTGAACGGCACACTCTGCACCGACGTGGCGGTCTTGGTAAGCTGCCCCGGTTGGGTATAGTTCGTGTTGGTAACTGGGCTCGTGTGTCCATACACATTGATACCGGTGCTCGTATTGACAATCAGGTTACCGTTCGTGATATCATATTTGACGTTCTGACCGACCTGGTATAAGATCTTGGTGGGATCGTACAAGATGTCGGTGACAAAGCTGTTGTTGTTCGGGTCGCTGTCACTTGAGGACCCGGTGAGGCCGACGGCGCTATTAGGCACATTATGGCCATCCACCGGGTAATACTTGCTGTTGAGCGAGGACCCCTTGGCGACAAAGGTCGCTACATGAGCCTTCGCCGTCTCGTCGATGATATGCATATAGGTCTTGTCGTTCCAGCCGATATAGAAGACACAGTAGGTATCGGTGTTCTTCGAAAGGGATTTGTAGACAAAGGCGGTCTTGTTGAGCTGGACGGAGCCGGTCAGGCTCTCATTCACACTCTGGGACCCCGCGACGTCACCGGACGCATTTAACGTAACATTGCCAGAATATTGGTTGCTGCCTCCGCCGTTCTCGCGCACGGTGACCGTGGTGGAAATAATGGAGGTTCCGGCCAGGTCAATGACGCCGCCGGTCTGGAACTGGGGCGAATCGATCTCGACCAGGTTCGCGTTGATGGGGTCGAAGAAGAGGTTGTCGACCAACTTGGTGACCGGATTGGCCGTGGAATAGGTGGGTAATATAAACGTATTACCTGCGGGTAACGACTCCTGGTAAGTGACAAAGCCTTCTGACCACCGGGTCTTGCCGAGCATGACCGATACGACTAAAACAATCAATAAAATTAAAAATAATATTAACGCCGTGACTTTCATTTTTTCTACTCCGTTTTTAATATATCACGAGATTTACAAGGGGAACCTACGTCAAAAAACGCTTCGCGTTTTTAACCCCCCTTACCCCCTCCCTTTCAGGAGAAACAACTTTTGTAAATTATCTTAGCAACCTAGTTAAAATAATTAAGTTTATTTGGACATTGGTAATACCTACATAAAATTGAATTCAAATGAAAGGAGGGTTTGCAAGGGAACCTGGGTTCCCTGCTGTGCATGGCATTGAAAAAAGGTCAAGAAGAAGGGAGGGGTCGCAGGGGAACCTACGGTTCCCTGCTGCTGCTACGCCGTTTCTATAATGATGCTTCGACCTACGAATTTGCGATTGACGAGGCCGGGCGGGGATGTTTGTTCGGACGTGTATACATTGCTTGTGTTGTTCTCCCTAAAGACCCCGCCGTGTTTAGCGGGGTACATGGAACCAATATTAAAGACAGCAAGAAATTTACTTCTAAAAAGAAATTAGCCGAGGTTGCCGAATATATTCGTGAGCATGCGCTAGCTTGGCATGTCTCATGGATCGACGCCGAAGAAATCGACAAAATAAATATTTTACAGGCCACCATGAAGGGGATGCACGACGCTATTGACCAGGTGCTTACCAAGCTCCATTCGTGTCCCTTGAGCCAGTGTCTCGCGACGATCGACGGTAATTATTTTAAACCTTATCGCCGGTTTGACGCCTCCTCCAACACGATCTGTGAACTGCCTCATGTGACGATTGAGCAGGGGGACGGTACGTACATGGGTATTGCAGCGGCGTCCATTTTGGCGAAGTGTGCGCGAGACCAATGGGTCGCGGAGATGTGCAGCGAGTATCCGGCATTGGTGGAACGCTACGGGCTCGATACCAACATGGGCTACGGGACCAAACGGCATTTGGACGGGATCCGCGAACACGGGATCACGGTGTGGCATCGCCGGACATTCGGGGATCTTTGTAAAAATGCTGCGATTTCGGATTTGTAATGCTGATATATAATAATTCGATAATTATAGTTCAATGGTCGTATCTGCTCAAATAAAATGCCTTATTCAGTAACTTGATCACCTTGCTGCGAGTGTCATCGTCACCTAAAAGTGTTTGCATATAAATCTTATCACGTAACAGGTTATTTGGACTGTTATTGATATTGGCATCCGGGGTTTCTACACGCCACTTATTCAATGCCACCACGCTCTTGAATTCCACGCGTTTGATGGCAGCTGCTAACTGCTGTCCTGTGTCTTTTTTCCACACATTGTTGTCTTTCAAATGTATGACGTCACGTCGAATGTCGGTGCAATGAATGGGACGCTTGGTGACGTCTAACTTGGATAATTCCTTGATAAGAAACTGGGCCATACCATCGACGAACCCGTGATCCCCAAACTTCACCAGGTCTTCGAAAGTGAATTGAAGGTTAGCTAAGAAATCCTCCATGTTCATAGCGTCTTTACAGGTCTCGTTCAAAAAGACATTGAGATTGAACTTTTGATTGTTGTTCGTGGTGTTGTTATTGTTCACGGTGGGTTCTCTCTCGATGAGCTTGTTGAAGAGTTCATTACTTTCTTTTTTAAACTCCATCAATATCTCGGACTGCTTTTCCTGCATTTCCGTGGCATGCTTTGATTGTTCGTATAACAAATTTTTTAATTCATTGTGTTCTCTAAAAACGTTCATCAACATCGACACATCTATCACCTGAGCTAATGGGTGAATAATCACAGCTTGTTGCTCAGGTAAAGGTGGTGGTTGAACCGTTGGTGGAGTACACCTCTTAGCATGTTGCCATAATCCCATGCGTGATTTGTAAGCTTTATTACATGTTTTGCAGCTATATTCTTGTGTTGCGCTTTCTGATACATTATTGTCAGCGTTTGTAAGTTCTGAGAGCTTTACATGTTTTGCAGTCAAACAGTGTTTAGTAAAATTACTTTTCACTGCAGTTTTATAGTCACAAATATCGCAAAAATATTCGTCTAAATTATCGATACCCTTCGATACTTTTTCCATAAGAATATATAATAAGTATCTTACAAAAAATCTATCTAAACCCCCTTCCCTCCATAAAATAAGTAGAACTATTTAATGCTTAAAACAAAATTTTTATATCGGGTTTCAAAGCGTGATGCAGCCAAATTCCAAAATTCCCCTCCTCCGACCTCCCAAAATAGGTTCTTTTCCCCCTGCCAAGATTTCTGCCAAGAATTCTTGGCACTTTTTGAAAAACCGGTTCGACTTTTTTTCCAATTTTTAAAAAAGTCGATTTTGTAGGGGGGCCCCTTACTCATTTTTTGAAAAATGTCAAATTTTTAAGATTTTTATTTAAAACAACACATGTAAAATGGTCTCCCCACAGAAATTTTTAATGAATTTTCCTAGAGAAAAAACAAAGGATTTTTTGGGGAGGGAGAAAGGGCCGAGAGAGGGATGGACCATGGTATCACAGGTCACAATGACACCGAATACGGTCAATCAAAGGAAAATCCGTCCGAGATACGAGCTTATATTCCCCACAAACCCGGCAATTCACAGCCTGCAAAGCGATCTTATCATCGTAGGGCTCATTGGAACACCAACACCAGTGTTCACAGTTTGTATCACGTAACTCCTGACCATTGAACCCGTTCCGACGGGACATGGAGGTTTTTATTTGGGTCAATTGGGGACGACAACTGAGCCGAGCCCGGTTGTACCTAGCGTGGTGTAAAGCGATATTGGCTAACTCCTCATCACTCCCACTGAACCGAACCCATTTACCGTAACGATTTTTTACAAGCGGACGTTCACTCGAAACCGCCGTTTTCATAGTCTGTGCACTAATATTAGAAACATTACTCGATTGCGTGGAACCCATTTTTTCACCCTTTTACTACTGTAATTGATATTACATCTTATAATCAAACGCATAACAATTCAATTTTTTAAGGGAGTTAGAAATGCTTCGCATTTCTTGACAAGGTTTCCCTTATGATCCCTTCCTTGCAGGGAACCTACGGTTCCCTCAGGGCGCCTACGGCGCCCAAGGGTTGAGGGCTTCGCCCTCTGACCCCTGCGACCCCTCCCTTAAACAGTAAAGGATCTTGGAAACCACCTTGGAAATTATTTTAACTACCAGGTTAACAAAATTAAGGGAGGGGTCGCAGGGGTCAGAGGGCGAAGCCCTCAACCCTTGGGCGCCGTAGGCGCCCTGAGGGAACCGTAGGTTCCCTGCAAGGAAGGGTTTAAGGGG
>Ga0114973_10003550_pt1 | contig 10969 bp, 9 predicted proteins | sample M_140807_MF_Meta_FD_87025 | JGI IMG/M metagenome (GOLD analysis project Ga0114973, IMG submission 87025) | Freshwater microbial communities from Lake Montjoie, Canada to study carbon cycling - M_140807_MF_MetaG | ecosystem: Environmental > Aquatic > Freshwater > Lake | place: Lake Montjoie... | reverse complement strand
TCTTGGTCACGCCGCCACGGCGGCACAACAATGGCAATATCCATTTGGGATCTGCATTGTTGCGGCGGCCGACATTCAGCTTGAACCAAACGGAATCATCGAATCCGGCACGATGGTCGTCGCGTGGACGCTCGCGACTTCCGTCATCCAGCATATCCTCAGCCTGCGGCATCTTCGAACGGTGCACACGCACAAGTGCTGCAGCAATGTCTTCTGGAGACATCGTCTCGAGCAGCTTTGCGCCCAACGCACGGTCTTCGTCTTCGACCTCCACAGGCGCCAGTAGTGTCTCAAGCAGACGATCATGATCTTTCGCGCGAATGTCGGCAGCGGTTGGGACCTTGATCCAATCCGCCTCAATCTTTGCACCGCGCAGCATGGATTCAACACGCTTGCGACGCTGATATGGCACGATCAATACGGCAGTACCCTTGCGACCGGCGCGACCAGTACGTCCAGATCTGTGCTGAAGCCCTTCTGCATCGCGTGGCAGTTCCACGTGCACAACCAACGATAGGTTCGGTAAATCGATCCCACGTGCGGCAACATCGGTTGCAACGCAAACACGCGCCCGCTGGTCGCGCAGCGCCTGAAGCGCTTGGTTGCGTTCGGACTGCGAATGCTCACCCGACAACGCAACGACGTTAAAACCACGCTCGGTCAGGCTGGCATGCAAACGGCGCACATTTTCACGTGTCGCGCAGAACAGGATAGCGGTTTCGGCTTCATGTAAACGCAACAGGTTGACTACTGCGTTTTCAATGTCCGGCGGCGCTACAGTGCAAACCTGATAGCTGATGTCTCCATGGCCACGGTCTTCACCTACGGTCGAAATGCGTAATGCATCGCGCTGGTAACGCTTTGCCAGCGAAACAATCGGTTTCGGCATAGTCGCCGAGAACAACAATGTACGCCGACCTTCTGGCGTTGCATTCAATATTTCTTCGAGTTCTTCGCGAAAGCCCATGTCGAGCATTTCGTCTGCTTCGTCCAAGATCGCGACTTTCAGCGCCGACAGGTCCAGCGCGCCGCGCTCAAGGTGATCGCGAAGGCGCCCGGGTGTTCCGACAACGATCTGCGCGCCTTGGTTCAAGGTGCGGCGTTCCTTTGATGCATCCATCCCGCCAACGCAGGTCGCGATACGCACACCCGCTTTGGCATAGAGCCACATGAGTTCACGGCTCACCTGCAAGGCAAGTTCCCGAGTCGGCGCGATGATCAGCGCAGCGGGCTCACGTGCAAGGCTTACAAGGCCTCCATCAAGGATTTGGGGTGCCATGGCGAGGCCGAAAGCTACGGTCTTGCCTGAGCCCGTTTGCGCGGACACGACCAAGTCACGTCCTATGGCTTCTTCTGCAATAACAGCGGTTTGAACGGGGGTTAGCGCAGTATATCCACGGGCGGTAAGCGCTTCGTCAAGAAGCGGGGGTATGTTTTCAAATGGCATTGTGGGGCGCCTTTGCGCTCTTTTTTATCCAATGTCCATGCTGCGCCGCACAACAAAACAATCTTCGACAATTCAGTTAGCTTTGATATGCGTTAAATCATGGCCGACTCAAGCAATATCCCGCCGTTTATGGACGCGGACCAGTTTATGAAACTGTTTGGGCAGTCAGCTGTTGCAACCACTGACCCCTTAAAGGCCTATCGCGCCGCGTTGGACGCGTGGGGGGCTGTGCTGGAGCCGCTTGCCAAGGCCGGGCGTGACAAGGTCGATACGTCTGACCGCCGATTTACCGCACCGCAATGGGAGCACCCGGTTTTTGACCTTGTGCGCCAGAGTTATCAGGTCATGTCTGAATATATGTTAACTGCCGCCGATCAGTTGGTTGGCTTGGCTGATCATGACAAGGCCAAGATGGACTTTGCCTTGCGCAGCATTATCGAGGCGATGAGCCCGGCTAATTCGCCCTTTACCAATCCAGTGGCGCTTGAGCGAGCGATGGAAACCAACGGCGCAAGTCTGATATCCGGCATGCAGAACCTGATACAAGACATGCAACGCGGACAAATTACGCATACCGATCCCACCGCATTCAAACTTGGGGAAAACATCGCGGCGACAAAGGGCAAGGTCGTTCACCAAACCCCACTGTACCAGCTTATTCAATATGATCCAACGACGGAAGATGTGCTGGAAACGCCGCTGATTATCTTTCCGCCATGGATTAACCGTTTTTATATTCTCGATCTGACGGCAGAAAAAAGCTTCATCAAATATTGCGTGGACCAGGGTATCACAGTGTTTGTCGTGTCTTGGAAATCGGCCGACAGCAGTATGAAAGACATCGTCTGGGATGATTATATCGCGGCGCAGATCGACGCGATTGATACCGTCTGCTCCGGTCTTGATGTGCCAGACGTGCATGCGATTGGCTATTGCGTTGCCGGAACAACCTTAGCGGCAACCCTTTCCATCCTGGCGGCCACTGACGCTGCGGATAAGTTGCGCAGCGCGACATTTTTTACTGCACAGGTCGATTTTAGCACTGGCGGTGAACTGCTGCATTTCATCGATGAACAGCAGATTGCCATGATGGAAGCACTTAGCGCGCCGCAAGGCTATATGGACGGACGGTTCCTCGCGCTTACGTTCAATATGTTGCGCGGCAAGGATCTGATCTGGTCGACGGTCGTGAAGAACTATTTGCTGGGTGAGGATTATCCCGCATTTGACCTGCTCCACTGGAATGGCGATGTCACCAACCTGCCCGCCAAATGGCATCGAAATTATGTTATAGACCTCTATCGCGACAATCGGCTGGTGAAACCTAACGATTTGTCGGCTTTGGGCACCCCGATTGACCTGCGCCGCGTAAAGACGCCATCTTACATTCAGGCAGGTCGCGAAGATCATATCGCACCTGCCGAAAGCGTTTGGAAACTGCAGGACCATTTTACCGGCCCTACGACATTTGTGCTGGCCGGCAGCGGGCATATAGCAGGCGTGGTGAACCCGCCGGCGCAGATGAAATATCAATATTGGACCAATGACGCCGCTGCGCCTTCGCTTGAAGCGTTCATTGAAGGTGCAACCGAGACCAAAGGCAGTTGGTGGCCTGATTGGATCGCTTGGCTTACAGACAAGGGCAATACGCGCGTGCCAGCGACTGACGGACGTCAACCTGGCCAAGGCACTCTGAAGGCTCTAGAATCAGCTCCAGGAAGCTATGTAAAGGCACGGTGAGATTCGGTTGACGTTTACGTAAACGTCGACTAATTCGGTTTCAACTTTTTTAGGAGAATCGTGATGCAACTGGAATTCAGCCCCGCAGAAATCGCCTTCCAGAAGGAAGTGCGTACATTCATCGCCGAAAATTACCCCGAGAATCTCCGCTCTGTTCAGGACGAGGGGCATGACCTTTCGAAGGAAGATTTCCTGTCATGGCATCGTATTCTCGCTAAAAAAGGCTGGATCGCACCTGCGTGGCCCGTCGAATATGGCGGCACAGGCTGGACGGCTACTGAGCGTTTCATTTGGTCGGAAGAACTGGCTGCCGCTGACTGCGTAGGCACGATGCCCTTCGGCCTGTCAATGGTTGGTCCCGTCATCTACACCTTCGGTACGCCGGAGCAGAAAGCCAAATTCCTTCCCGGCATATTGTCGGGTGATGATTGGTGGTGTCAGGGTTATTCCGAACCAGGTGCAGGTTCCGACCTTGCATCCTTGCGTACCAAGGCCGTTCGTGACGGCGACGATTATGTCGTCAATGGTCAGAAAACCTGGACTACAATGGCGCAACATGCGGACTGGGGCTTCTTCCTCGTGCGCACCGATTCCGATGCCAAGGCACAAGAAGGCATCAGCTTCCTGTTAATCGACATGAAGACGCCGGGCGTCACCGTGCGTCCAATCATTACCTTGGGCGGCGAACATGAAGTCAACGAAGTTTGGTTAGAAGATGTGCGCGTGCCGGTCGCAAACCGCGTTTATGAAGAAAATAAGGGCTGGACCTGTGCCAAGTTCCTGCTTGCGCATGAGCGTACAGGCATTGCTGCTGTTGCCCGTTCGAAGCGCGGCGTTGAAAAGATCAAGGCGATTGCCCGCACCGAACAGGACGGCGACCGCCCGTTAATCGCCAACCCATTTTTCAAGCGTAAGATTTCGGAACTTGAAATTGATCTTACCGCGCTTGAATTCACGGAATTGCGCAGTCTTGCCGGCGAAGCCTCGGGCAAGGGCCCTGGTCCTGAATCGAGCTTGCTGAAAATCAAAGGTTCGGAAATTCAACAGCGGATTACCGAACTCGCACTGGAAGCCGTCGGCCATTATGGCGCACCTTACTTCCGTGGGTTTGGCGAAGGTGACAACGAACACCCCATCGGTCCGGACTACGCACATCGCGCCGCGCCGACCTATTTCAACACCCGCAAGACGACGATTTACGGTGGATCGAATGAGATCCAGCGCAACATCATCGCCAAGATGGTACTGGGTATTTAATATAACATTTAACCGTCACCCTGAACTGGTTTGACCGATGGTCACTCCGTTTCAGGGTCTTAATTCGCAACGTCGAAAGTAAGCTGCTGGAACGAAGTCACCGCAGGTGAAACGAGTTCAGCATGACGGGCTACTGGACGGGATAACTATAATGGATTTCAGCTACACCGAAACGCAGGACATGATCCGCGACACATTGAGCCGCTTTTTGGCGGACACCTACGATTTCGACAGCCGCAGCAAGATGATCGCCAGCAGCAGCGGGCGTGACACAGGCATTTGGAAGGCACTCGCGCAGGATCTTGGCATGCTTGGCGCGTCCTTCAGCGAAGAACATGGTGGCCTTGGTGGCGGATATCTCGAAAATGCGTTGATCATGGAAGAGCTTGGCAAGGTCATCGCGATTGAGCCTTATCTCCAGACCGTCGTCCTGGGAGGCGGTGCTTTGAAGGCTGTTGGCGGCGCTGTCGCTGACTCGGTTATCCCTGAAATCATCGGCGGAAATGTCATAATTGGCTTTGCATATGCTGAGCCACAAGGGCGCTACAATCTCTCCAATATCCGCACAACCGCGAAGAAGGACGGCGCGGGCTATGTGTTGAACGGCCATAAAAGCGTCGTGTACGCTGCACCATGGGCAACGCATTTGCTCGTCACCGCACGCACCGGCGGCGCGAACACCGATGTAAACGGCGTGTCTCTGTTCCTCATCGACGCAAACGCAAAAGGTATTGTCCGCCGCGATTACCCAACGGTAGATGGTTTTCAAGCCTCTGAAATCTATTTCGAAAATGCAGCAATCTCCGGCGATGCCCTGTTGGGCGACGAAGGCGCAGGTCTGCCGCTTATCGAACGTATCGTGGACGAAGCAACTGTTGCAGTCTGTGCAGAATCCTGCGGCGTGACCGCTAAGCTGCATCAAGGCACGCTGGAATATGCGCGTCAGCGTAACCAATTCGGTCAGCCAATTTCGCGCTTCCAAGTGCTTCAGCACCGGATGGTCGACATGTTCATGGAAGTTGAGCAATCGAAATCCATGACCACAATGGCAACGCTGAAGCTTGATCTGCCCGCTGCCGAACGCATGGCGGCGGTATCGGCTTGCAAGGCGAAGGTTTCGCGCTCTGCAAAGTTTGTTGGCCAAAGCGCCATCCAAACACATGGCGGTATTGGCATTACCCAAGAATTGGCGATCGGCCATTTCTTCAAACGGGCAACAATGATCGAGAATCAGTTCGGTTCTGCTGATCATCACTATGAACGCTTTGAACGTCTAACATTGGCGGACTAAGGCGCCGCCAAGTCATTTTTGTGCACTGCAACATTTTTTGTTGACACGGTTTGTCACTGCATTTATTGTGCAGTGCAACACAGCAGAAATGGTGCTCACTTATGACGCGCAAAGCAGAAACCCTTACTCCATCGAAAACCGCTAAAGCCGCGGCGACGAAGGACGTGGCTTTGAAGGCTGCATCAAACACCGTTGCGAAGACCAAGGTAGAAACGCCTGCAGCTTCGCTGGCCCATAAGGCCGTGTCTGTTGAAACAACACTGATTGCTCAAGGAGTATCTAAGATGACTGACACTGTTAAAGCCACCACGGAAAAAGCAACCGAGTTTTTTGCCGACGTCCGCGTAAAGGCAAACGAAGCCTATGAAAAGGGTAAGAAGTTTGCCGCGGAAGCCGTCGAATTCAACAAGGCAAATGTTGAAGCCGTCGTTGAAGCCGGCAAGATCGTTGCCAAGGGCGCTCAAGAAATGGGCAAGACCAATATGGAATTCGCCAAGAAGAACTTTGAAGGCGTCCAGGTTGCCGTTAAGGAACTGACCGCCGTTAAATCTCCAACCGATTTCGTCAAGCTGCAGGGTGAGATGGCCCGCAAGGGTTTCGACACCGCAGTTGCTCAGGGCTCGAAGAACACAGAAGCAATGGTCAAGCTGGTGAGCGAAATGTTCCAGCCAATCTCAAACCGCATCGCGGTAACGACTGAGCTTTTCAAGAAAGCTGCATAAGCTTTCGAACGATATTGCGCCGGTGGGTTATGCGCCTGCCACCTTCTCTCTCCTCCTTTTGGTGGTGGGCAGTCGAAATAAACCGGTGCAATCCAACGAAGAAGCCGTCCTTTTCCTTGGGGAAAGGGCGGTTTCTTTTTGGTGCGACCGAATTGATGGTGAACGGGGCTTGCAGAGTCCCCCTCCCATATCCTATTTCAGTCTTATGCAGATATATATGGCGCAAGATGATGACGATAAAAATGATGGCAGACCAGGCGTTGGCCTTGCCACGCGCACGCGCCCGAAAACAAAGAAGCCAAGCCTGTATAAGGTGTTGCTGCTGAACGACGATTACACGCCGATGGAATTTGTCGTACATGTCCTCAAGGCGTTTTTTCAGATGGACACTGATCAAGCCACGCGGGTTATGATCCATGTACACCAAAAGGGCGTCGGCGTTTGCGGCATTTTTACCTATGAAGTGGCTGAAACAAAGGTAACGCAGGTGATGGACTTTGCCCTGAAGAACCAGCACCCACTGCAATGCACACTTGAAAAAGATTGAGTAAGGCGGCCCTTATCGTCGGCGCAGGTGACGCAACAGGCGGCGCAATCGCTAAGGCCTTTGCGCGCGAAGGCTATGTTGCTTGCGTCAACCGCCGTGCGCGTAATGCCGATCAACTTGAGGCTCTCGCGCAATCGATCCGCGATGAGGGTTACAAAGCGCGCGCTTACCCTGCCGATGCTCGCATCGAAGACGAAGTGGTCGCGATGGTCGACGCGATTGAACGCGACGTCGGGCCGATAGAAGTCGCGGTCTTTAACATCGGCGCCAACGTCAATTTCTCGGTGCTTGATATGACCGCGCAAGTGTACCGTAAGGTTTGGGAGATGGCGGCGTTCGCTGGTTTCCTTATGGCGCGTGAGGCTGCACAGCGGATGGTCGAGCGGCAATCGGGCACCATCATTTTTACTGGCGCAACTGCAAGCATTCGCGGCGGCAAAGGATTTTCAGCCTTTTCCGGCGCGAAAGGTGCATTGCGCATGCTCGCGCAGTCGATGGCGCGTGAACTTGGGCCACAGAATATACATGTCGCGCATGTCATTATCGACGGCGGAATTGATACGGCGTTCATCCGCGGCATCCACCCTGATTTTGAAGCAGCGAAGGCCGCTGACGGTATATTGTCGCCCGATGCCATCGCGCTGCAATATGTCGCCTTACACAAACAACACCGCACCGCCTGGACACATGAGATAGACTTGCGTCCTTGGTCGGAGAGTTTCTGATGGCAAAAAATTTGGAGTTTCTTTTCGATTTTGGCGGACCGAATAGCTATCTCGCGCACAAGAGCTTGCCCGAGATCTGTGCCCGCACCGGCGCGGAGCCTGTGTATGTCCCCATTCTGCTCGGTGGCCTGTTCAAACTGACGAACAACCAAGCGCCCATGATGCGTTATGCCGAAACGCCGGCTAAGCGGAATTACGAAATGCTCGAGTTTGACCGCTTCGTGAAGGCGCATGCGTTGCCGTTCAAGATGAACCCGCGTTTTCCGATTAACTCGCTATTTCTGATGCGCGGCGCAGTTGCTGCCCAGCAGCTTAGCTGCTTTGCGCTTTATGTCGACACGGTCATGGCGGCGATGTGGGAAGACAGCAAGGACATGGGCGAAGCAGAGATTGTTCGCCAAGTCCTCGACAGCGCTGGCCTCGACAGTACAGCCTTGCTTGCTTTGGCCGATGATCCAGATGTGAAAGCCGAGCTGATGGCGAACACCGAAGCTGCTGCAAAACGCGGCGCATTTGGCGTACCGACCTTCTTTGTGGGCGAAGAGATGTTCTGGGGTAAGGAACGGCTTGAGCAGGTTGAGGCTGCGCTCACCAAATCCTAAGTTGCGCCGCAACCAATTCCCGCTAAATACTCTGCGATGGACAAAATAATAGTACGTGGCGGCAACGCACTTAAAGGCAAAATTCCTATTTCCGGTGCAAAGAACAGCGCATTGACGCTGATCCCGTGCGCGCTACTGACCGATGAACCGTTGACGCTGCGCAATTTGCCGCGTCTGGCCGACATTGACGGCTTCCAGCATCTGATGAACCAGTTCGGCATATCGACCACTGTGGCAGGATCGCGCCCCGAAGATTTTGGCCGCGTCATGACCCTTGAAGCGACGCGGATTACCAGCAACGTCGCGCCTTATGACCTCGTCCGCAAAATGCGCGCATCAATCTTGGTGCTTGGACCAATGCTGGCGCGGGCAGGTGAAGCGACAGTTTCGCTGCCCGGCGGATGCGCGATTGGCAACCGGCCGATCGACCTCCACCTGAAGGCGCTAGAGGCCTTTGGCGTCGAGATTGAAGTAGCCGCAGGCTATGTGAAAGCAATCGCGAAAAAGGGCATTCCGGGCGGTACATACACCTTCCCCGTCGTATCTGTGGGCGCAACCGAAAATGCGTTGATGGCTGCGAGCCTTGCAAAGGGCACATGCGTTTTACACAATGCGGCGCGCGAGCCTGAAATTGTTGACCTATGCAATATGCTTGTTGCCATGGGTGCGCAGATTGAAGGTATTGGCACATCCGATCTCATCATTCAGGGTAAGGACCGCTTGCATGGCGCGACCTACCGCGTGATGAGCGACCGGATCGAAGCAGGCAGCTACGCCTGTGCTGCTGCCATGACCGGCGGAGATGTTGAGCTCGTTGGTGCAAAGGCCAGTGAGATGGACGCGACGCTTGATGCCTTGCGTCAGGCGGGTGTTACCGTGGAAGATACAGGGACTGGCATACGCGTAAAGTCAGACGGCAAATTGAAGCCGCTCACGATTTCAACTGCGCCCTATCCCGGTTTTGCAACCGATATGCAGGCGCAGTTCATGGCGATGCTCTGCATGGCAGATGGCGCCAGCGTGCTGACGGAGACCATATTTGAAAACCGCTATATGCATGTCCCCGAATTGAATCGGATGGGCGCGCATATCGAAACTAAGGGGCGCACGGCTATCGTCCATGGCGTTAAGAAACTTACGGGCGCACCAGTGATGGCAACCGACCTTCGCGCGTCGATGAGCCTAGTTATTGCGGGCTTGGTAGCAGAGGGCGAAACCCATGTTAGCCGCCTTTATCATCTCGATCGCGGTTACGAACGCCTTGAAGAAAAGCTTCAGCTGGTGGGCGCGGATATCGAACGCGTCGGCACAGAATGAAACACTGGGTTACATTGTGACCTGGTAACGAAGCAACGGTTGCCAGAAGGACATTTTTGCGGCATCCTCTGCCGAGTGAATTTAGACACACCCTCCTCCCCCGTTTCAGCCAGCCGGCATCCGGTTCTGGATGCGATTAAGTTTAGTCCGATTTCAACGGTCGTCAGCGACCCGACTAAATCTGACAATCCGATTATCGCAGTCAACGCCGCGTTTTGCACACTGACCGGATATTCTGAAGCCGAAGTTGTTGGTCGGAATTGCCGTTTCTTGCGGGGACCGGACACCGAAAATGGCCAGACCGAAAAACTGCGTTCCTCCGTATATGGGCAGCGTCCTGCTTTGGCCGAGCTTATCAACTATCGGAAAGACGGGTCACCATTTCGCAACGCTGTGATGATCGCGCCCTTGTTCGACGATCTGGGCAATCTGCAGTTTTTCGTAGGCTCGCAGATTGAGGTTTTGCCCGAGGAAGAAAGTATCGCCCTGGTGCGGCAACAACAGGCTGCACAAATTGTGGACCGCCTATCCCCACGTCAACGCGAGATATTGCAGCAAATGGCCCGCGGATTCCGCACGAAACAAATTGCGTATCGTCTATCGCTAAGTGAAAAAACAGTTCAGATGCACCGTATGCTTATGTTTAAGAAGCTTGCGACTTCAAACGCCGCTGATGCCGTCAGAATTGCTGTAGAAGCAGGGCTTTAATTCCACATCACATGTTCTGGATCACAGGGCACATGGGTTAGTTTTATGTGCGCGTCATAAGCCACAATCTTATTGCGCTAGCCAGACCACATGGCGTTTCCGATTCCAGACGCGCAACATCGATCTGGGCCACAACCGCGTTTACCGGCAAGCCCTCTGCTTCCGCCGCAGCGCGCAGCCTATTCCAGAATAATGGCTCAAGGCTAATTGACGTCTGATGCCCCGCAACCGTCATGCTGCGCTTGACCGGTGGGTGGTATATGTCGTTCAAACCGAATAACCCTCAATACATGTGCTGGCCACCGTTGATCGACAAAGTCGATCCGGTGATGAACCCTGCATTGTCACTGGTCAAAAACTCAACACCGCGCGCAATTTCTTCGGGCTGCCCAAGACGCCCAACAGGTATCTGCGCGATAATTTTTTCCATCACATTTTCAGGGATCGTCGAAAGCATTTCGGTGCCAATATATCCTGGCGCGATGGCGTTTGCGGTTACGCCGTAACGCGCGCCTTCTGCCGCAAGTGATTTTGTGAACCCGTGAATGCCGGATTTGGCGGCGGCATAGTTCACTTGGCCGATTTGGCCTCCTTGGCCGTTTACGGAGCCGAT
>Ga0114973_10003549_pt1 | contig 10973 bp, 12 predicted proteins | sample M_140807_MF_Meta_FD_87025 | JGI IMG/M metagenome (GOLD analysis project Ga0114973, IMG submission 87025) | Freshwater microbial communities from Lake Montjoie, Canada to study carbon cycling - M_140807_MF_MetaG | ecosystem: Environmental > Aquatic > Freshwater > Lake | place: Lake Montjoie... | reverse complement strand
GAAGTTCTGCTGAAGTCGGTTCTGCGTGCAGGCACGGCTAACAACGACATCAACCCCGTCAAGTCGATTGGCTTGTTGGATGAGGGTGCCGCTGTTCTGTCGCGTTTGACGAACCAGACCGCATGGTGGGTTCAGACCGATGCGCCTGAGGGCCTGAAGTTGCTGATGCGTCGCAAGCTCGAAAAGACCATGGAAGGTGATTTCGAGACCGACTCTATGCGCTACAAGGCAACCGAGCGTTATCAGGTGGGTTGGACGGATCCACGCGCACTTTACGGTACGCCGGGCCTCTGACGCCAAAACGGGGATCAGTCTAAGGGCTGGTCCCCTTTCTTTATTGATGGAATAAACTTTTCAAGGAGCAATTCCATGCCGCAGTTTTCAGATGACCTGTTTTTAGGTCCAGCAGTTACTTATATGGGTACGGGTATTCGCCCGTATTCGACAACGGTCGCGGGTACTATTGCCTCCACGACTTTGACTGTCACTCAACTACTGCAAGGCGCACCGCTCGCAGTCGGTATGTATCTCGATGGCACGAGCGTCACCAACGGCACATACATCACCGCTTTCGGTACGGGCACAGGCGGCGTAGGCACCTACACCCTGAGCGCCTCTTCGACGGTTTCTAGCACGGCAACTTTGACCGCGCACGGAAACATCAATTTTGACAACCCATCGCCAATGGATCTCGGTGTTGGTCCTTTGGGTCGCACTTACGTTTGGGACGTAGTTCCTCAATCATTGGTTGCGAATAACATCGCAGCGTCGCAGACTCCTGCAGCCGCTGGCGCACTGACGTTGACTGCTGGTACTTCGGTAAAGTCGGTTACGACTAATGCTGGCGTTACCGCACTAGCGTTGGATGTCCCGCGTGCGGTGAGTGTGACGACGGCAACTGCTGCTGTTGCTACTCTGTCAAGCGTGGCTGTAACTGGCACTGCGGGTCAGATTTCCTACACCTCTCAATCAGGTTTGGTAACTGGTCAACGTGTGACTGTGACAGGTACATTGAGTGGTAGTGCAACCATCACTGGTTACAGCACCCCAACAACTTATATTTTGACCGCTGTAACAGCAACTACTGCAACCCTGACTACTACAGCAGGTGCGGCAGTTGTAACCACCGCAGGTACAACGACTGGCTTGACTTTCACCTTGGGTGTGGCACCGGTAACCGTCACGGTTTCTGGGTTTGACTACTACGGTCAGGCGATGAGCGAGGCGATTACCTCAAGCGCGGCGGTGAGCACGGCGGTAACCGGATTGAAAGCGTTTTATCTGGTGACTTCGGTATCGGTTAGCGGAGCTACTGGCACGGCGTTGACGGTAGGGACTGCAGACGTGTTTGGATGCCCGGTACGGTTCTTTGACAAGTCTTATGTAATTCGGTACGGCTGGAACAACGGCACGACTGATGACACGTCGGGCACGCTGACTGTTGCGGACACTGCGACGGCCACGACTGTTACCGGCGATGTTCGCGGGACTTTTGCTCCGAGTTCGGCGGCGGACGGTATCAAGCGAGCGGTTGTGACGCTGGCTCTTCCGGCAATCGCAGTCGGCCCCAATGCAACCCGAGTTGGCGCTCTTGGCGTCACGCAAGCCTAAAGGAGGCTGAAATGGGTCAGTTCAAACCAATGGTCAAGATGGAGACCACAGAACCATCCGTTGAGTTGAAGTTGAAAAAGGGCGGATCGGTCAAGAAAATGGCCGATGGTGGTATGCCCATGGGCGCAATGACCGGTCCTGCTCGTGGTGGCATGGGCCCATCCGTCGCTCCGAAGATGCCGGCGCTCGCCGCACGTCGCCGGGCTATGAGGGCTATGGGTGCTGCTCCGGCGGCCCCTGTAGGCCGCGCAGCCACGATGATGGGCATGAAGGAAGGCGGTGACATGGCGCAAGACAAGGCCATGATCAAGAAAGCCTTCAAGCAGCACGACGCCCAAGAGCACATGGGTGGCAAGGGCACCAAGTTGAAGTTGAAAAAAGGTGGGATGATGAACTGTGCAACCGGTGGTGAAATTCCATCGCGTTCATCGTCGGGTTCGTATACAACGACCACTGTTAATACTGCCAAGCCCGATAACGCACCGGCCAAGACCGGCGGTGTGAAGAACGGCAACGCTGGCGGCTTCAAGAAGGGTGGCATGATGAAGTGCGCCACCGGTGGTGCAATCGTTTCCGAGAAAACCTCGGGTTCGTATGACACCACCCAGATGAACACTGCCAAGCCTGACAACTCACCCGCCAAAACCGGCGAAGTGAAGAAAGGTAATGCAGGTGGCTTTGCTACTGGCGGCGTTATGAAAGCTAACAGCGGTGGATACCGCACAGGCGGTGCTGCAAAAAAGTTTGCTGAGGGCGGCCGCGTACAAGACGACGGCGGTCCGGAGCAGATGAAGCAGGGGCGCAAGCCTGCATCCCCACCGGTAGCAATTTCGATGCTTTCTGGAACCTATAAAAAGGGTGGCAGAGTAGCGCCGAACAACAAAGCACTGCAAGCAGACTACGATGCTGACAATGCGCCTGCTGTGAAAGAGTCAAAGATGGACACGCGGTTGAAGTATGGTCCAGATACTTATCAGGGCCAAACGATTCCTGCCATGCCAATGATGAAGAAACGCGGCGGACGTTGCTAAAATAGATGGGGGCTTCGGCCCCTGTCTTCATTGGAGATTTAGATGCGCCCTTTCATAACAACCATTTATGGCACGACTGCTTCGCCGTCGGGGCCAACAACGTCGCCGGTTTATCCGGCTGACCGATACACCGCACCGACAAACATTACGGTGAGCGTTGTGGTCACTGGTACAATCAACTACACGGTGCAGTACACTTTTGACGATGTGTACGCTACTGGCTATTCCCCTTCAACTGGGAACTGGACTAACCATCCTTCTTTGACGGCTCAAACCACGACGAAAGACTCAAATATTTCGTATCCAGTTCAGGGTATTAGAATCATTGCGAACAGCGGGACCGGAACTGCGTTGTTTACTATCATTCAAAGCGGCGGAGGTGTTTCTTGATGTTTTACAACATTGACGATAGTTCATCTTCTGGCACTGCTACGTTGACCATCATTTAAGGTGGTGGAATAGGTTCAGCATAATTAAGGGGTTGTAATGTCAGTTGTTCTTGCTGGAGAAAACGGCGGAATTGTCTTGCTTACGGAGCCATTTTCTGGCGGTGGTGGTGGTGTTTCATCCGTTACCGGTAGCGGAAACATTGCATCAAGTGGCGGGGCGACCCCTAACATCACGTTTACCGGGACGTTGCCAGTCGCCAACGGCGGGACGGGCGTTACAGCGTCTTCTGGTGCAAGTTCGGTAGTTTTGCGTGACGCCAACGGCAACATCACTACCAACGCTACGTTTAACGGGTTTACAAGCGTTGCTGCATCTGGCACCCCAATCACGCTTACGGCGGCATCAACGCCTGTATATAGCGTTACAGGTTCTGGTGGTCAGGTTATCCAGCTACCCAATGCAACCACGCTGCCGAACGGCACAATATTTTCATTTAACAACAATCAGTCTAGCGGCGCAATTACCGTAAATAATGCTTCGTCTACGCTTGTGGTTTCTATTCCTTCTGGCGGATATGTAACCGTTGTCCTGTTATCAAATGCAATCTCTGCTGGAAGTTGGGACAGGCACGACCAGACTCCGAGCAACACTTCGTGGTCAACGAACACACTTGACTACCCCGGTTCAATCACTAGCGCAACATGGAATGGCACGGCTGTAGCGGTAAATAGAGGTGGCACTGGTCAAACCACAACTACGGCTGCGATCAATGCGCTGCTGCCGACTCAAGCTACCAACTCTGGTAAATACCTAACCACTGACGGTACAAACATTTCTTGGGCTTCGATTACTCCAACAGCCCCGACTTCTGTTGAGTATTTGGTTGTTGGTGGCGGTGGCGGGTCGGCTGCTGCCGGTGGGGGTGGTGGCGGTTACCGAACGTCAGCAAGCGCGTCAGTCACTTCAGGAGTCGCTTATACGATTACTGTAGGGGCGGGGGGTGCTGGCGGTGCAACATCATCTCAAGGTAGTAGCTCATCAATTGTAGGAGGGGCCTCGTCGCCATTCCAATCGCCCGGAATTGTTTCCGCAGGCGGCGGCAAGGGGGCAGATAGCAATGACTCTCCGGGCGGAAGCGGAGGCTCTGGAGGTGGTGCGTTTAATGGTGGTGGCGGTGGAGCAGGACAGACCGGAGGAAGTGGAAATACTCCTTCAACCTCCCCATCTCAAGGTAACAACGGTGGAAACAGTGTCACGGCGACCGCAACATCGAACGGCGGCGGCGGCGGCGGTGCAGGTGCAGTAGGGGGAATTTCAGCGTCCGCAAGCCAAGGTGGAAATGGCGGCAACGGAACCGCGTCGTCTATTACGGGCACTTCTGTCACATACGCTGGCGGTGGTGGTGGTGGTAGCGGAGGCGGTGGTGGTACTACTGGTGGAACCGGTGGCGGAGGCAACGGCGGCGGTATTGGCGCGGGTACTAATGGAACCGCAAACACTGGCGGCGGCGGCGGTGCTGGATTTACAGCAGGGTTTGCCGGTCTTAATGGTGGTAGCGGCGGGGCTGGAGTTGTAATTATTGCTTATCCATCAAGCAATTCGGCTTTATCATCAATTGGTGGGACTTTAGTTTATACCGTTGACACAACAACCCGTGCTGGTTATCGCGTGTATACGTTTACTGGCGGTACTGGAACAATTCAGTGGTAATTTGAAATGGCACACTACGCAGAACTCAACCACAAAAATGTTGTAATCCGTGTTATTCCCGGATGGGATGAAACGGTCAAATCTGGGATGGAGCAGCTTTTACTTTTGGAAACCGGCAATATCTGGAAACGTACTAGCTACAACACGATTGGCGGTCAACATCCAGAAGGCAAGCCGTTCCGTAAGAACTACGCTGGAATCGGATACACATACGACTCAACCCGTGATGCGTTTATTCCTCCGCAGCCATTCCCGTCATGGGTTTTGAACGAAGAAACCTGCTTGTGGGACGCTCCTGTCGCTATGCCTGCTGAGGGTAAGATTTACAACTGGGACGAGGCCACTACATCATGGGTGCAAGATGCCATCTAAATCCCCAGAGCAGCACCGTCTGATGCAGGCTGTGGCGCATAGCCCAAAATTTGCAAAGAAGGTTGGCATTCCTACGTCGGTTGGGAAGGAATTCGCAGCGGCTGATAAAAAGGTGAACGACGGCGGTGTGGTTAAGTCTTTGAAAAAAGAAGGCTTTTATGACGCCGGAAAAAGTAAGTCAGAACGCCTAAGCATTATCAACAAAGAAACAACCAAGCCAGAAAGGTTAGAAATGGTTGATAAGCTGTTCTTGGAAAAGAAAATGAAAGAAGGCGGGTCAAGCGTAAACGAAGCAGGCAACTACACGAAGCCTGAGATGAGAAGGCGTTTGTTTGATCACATCAAGGGTTCTGCGGTTCAAGGAACGGGCGCTGGCGAGTGGAGCGCAAGAAAAGCGCAGTTGTTGGCCAAGCGGTACAAAGATAACGGCGGCGGGTACCGGGATTGAGATGAAGGATCCGCAAGAGAGTCTGAAGGCTTGGGGTGATCAGAAGTGGAGGACGAAGAGCGGGAAGCGTTCATCCGACACTGGCGAGCGGTACCTACCTGAGAAGGCAATCAGTTCTTTAAGTCCTGCGGAGTATGCGGCAACGACTAAGGCTAAGAGGGCAGGCAAGTCGCAAGGCAAGCAGTTTGTAGCCCAGCCCAAGAAAATTGCGGACAAAACCTCAAAGTTTAGGTGGTAGGGATGAAAAACCCATCGTTAGCCATTGGTCGGGGTGAGAAGTTGCCCGTTAGCAAAGGCGCGGGGCTTACTGCCAAGGGCAGAGCAAAGTACAATAGCGAGACCGGATCCAATCTCAAGGCACCGCAACCACAAGGGGGAGCAAGGCGCGATTCGTTCTGTGCTCGGATGGGTCCGGTAGCTGAAAAGAGCGAGAAGGGTAGCAGATCTCGTGCCTCGATGAAGCGTTGGAATTGCCCGGGTTGGTGATCTATGGCGTATAGCGGAACTGTTGGTACAACGGTCATCAATGTTCAGCAGTTAATCGATCACGGCGCACGCCGGGCCGGTAAACTTGCTGAGGAACTTACGTCGGAGCAGGTAACGTCTGCTCGCGAGTCGCTGTTCTTTCTTTTGTCCAACCTCATCAATATTGGGATTCAGTATTGGGCAATCAGCAAAAAAGTGTACGGCCTGAAGGCCGACCAGTACATCTACGACCTTCCTGTTGGCGGAAACGACGTATTGCAAGCGCTATACAGGAAGATGGCAAGGCCGACTGGCTCTTACTCGTCCAGCGCCGGTGGAGTAGTTGAGAATGCCTTTGACGGCAACACTTCGACAATTTGCACTCAGACGACTGCTGGCGGGAACATTTCGGTTAACTATGGATCAACGAATCCAATCTATATCGGCTCTATCGGAATCCTGCCGGGCGTTTCTGGCACGTTCAATGTGGTATTTGAGTGCTCCTCTGACGGAAGCACATGGATCCCCATCTCGTCTCCCGGATCTACCGTCTGGGTGGACAATGAATGGCTTTGGTACGACATCGATCCGGGATACACAGTTCCGTACTATCGGATCAGAGCAATTACGGGTACGTTGAGCCTGCGGGAGTTGTTCTTTGGGAATAACTCAACTGAGATTACGATGGCGCGTCTGAACAGAGACGACTACACGAATTTGCCAAATAAGAACTTCACGGCCAACCAGCCGTTCCAGTTCTGGTTCAATCGCACGATCCCGCAGTCGAAGATGTACTTGTGGCCGGTTCCGAGCGATCCGTTCGTGCAGATGACGGTTTGGTACTCGCGTCAGATTGACGACGTTGGGGCGCTAACTAATGAATTGGAAGTTCCTCAGCGCTGGTACGAGGCTACGGTCATGATGCTAGCTCATCGCATGAGCTTAGAGTTGCCGGGAGTTGGATTAGATCGAGTGCAATATTTAGAGGCGCAAGCCGAAAAGTATTTAGCATTGGCTGAATCTGAAGAAAGAGATAAAAGTCCAATATATTTTGCCCCAAATATTTCTGTATATTCTAGATAGATGCCAAGGTTTCTTGATACTCGTGGTTATTCTGACATTGCCATTGCAATCTGCGATCGGTGCCGTCTCAAATACCCGCATTCAGTATTAAGGCCAGATCCAAATTTTCCGGGATTGCAAGTTTGCGATACTGGTTGCGCTGACCAGTTTGACCCGTATCGGTTACCCGCAAGGAAGACTGAGCGGATTACAATTAGGTTCCCGCGTCCTGACGTAAGTGTGGCCGCAAACGATGATTACCTGTTGACCGAGGGCAGCAACCAGTTTCAGATCTCGACGGAAGGCAATACGCAGACGCCGACCCTCACCGGGAATGAAGACACAATTGCGCCCAGCCCACCGAGCCAAGAGTAATGTCAGCACAAGTCACGATCAATCAACTTCCTGCGGCCGGAACGATTACTGGAAACGAGTCTGTTCCGATCGTCCAGAACGGTCAAACTGTCCGGACAACGACCGCAGCTATAGCATCAGCGCCGAGTCAAACGCAGACGTTTATCACTCTTTTTCAAGAAACTACGCTTCCAAACAGCCGGTATCTTGGCGCGATCAATGGGTTGGTATTGTCGGCCAGCAGTCCGCAAGGGGTTCTCAATATTAGCCCTACAGGGGCTTTGCTTTCGTTAGTTAACGCCAGTGTAGGGATTCAGACCAAGACAGATGCCACTACGGTTGTAGGGCGCACGATTGCTGGTACGGCCAACCAAATTGATGTGACCAACGGCAGTGGGGTATCTGGAAACCCGACAATTGCAATTTCGTCAAATCCGACATTGCCCGGAACCGGCGGGGCTTTGTTGCCTTCTGGAACGACTGCGCAACAGCCATCTGGAACTAATGGTCAGATTAGGTTCAACACCGACTCACAGACCTTTGACGGGTACTCTTCGGGGGCGTGGAGGCAGTTCACGACCGCGGGTGGGGTTAGCACCTTCAGCGGCGGCACAACGGGCCTTCTGCCTAGTTCTGCGCAGTCCGGAGCTATCACACTTAGTGGTACATTGAATGTTGCGAATGGCGGTAGCGGGGCGAATACACTGACCGGATATTTGGTCGGGAATGGAACGAGCGCCTTTACTGCTGTAGCTACAATCCCAAATGCTGGCTTAACTAATAGTGCGATCACAATCAACGGATCGTCTGTTTCTTTAGGCGGATCTGTAACGGTTACTGCGACATCTAGCGGCGCTCTTACGATTGGCACTGGGTTAAGTGGGACCTCTTACAACGGGTCTGTTCCGGTAACGATTGCAATTGCAAGCACTGGCGTGAGCGCGAACTCTTACGGTTCAGCGACGCAAGTGGGGACGTTTTCTGTTAATCCGCAGGGTCAACTGACTGCGGCCGGAAATACAACGATTACGCCGGCGGTTGGTTCGATTACGGGGCTGGGAACTGGCGTAGCGACCGCGCTGGCGGTCAATACGGGCTCTTCTGGCGCTTTTGTTGTGAATGGCGGGGCTTTGGGTACACCAAGCAGTGGCACGTTGACAAATGCCACGGGATTGCCGTTGACGACTGGAGTGACTGGCACTTTGCAGATTGCAAACGGCGGTACTAATTCCACGGCTACTCCAACGGCTGGTGGGTCTGCGTATGGAGCGGGAACCGCGTATGCATTTACTGCGGCGGGGACGGCAGGTCAGGTCTTATTATCTAACGGTTCAAGCGCCCCAACTTGGTCTGGCGTTTCTGGAGGCACTTTCTGATGGCTGCTACTAATTACACTCCGATTTCGCTGTACTACAGTACAACAGCGGCGGCTGTTCCTGTTAACACCAATTTAGTCAACGGTGAGTTGGCGATCAACATCACCGACGGAAAGTTGTTTTACAAGGACAATGGCGGCACTGTTCAGGTATTGGCAACGAAAGGCGCGGGAACGATCGGCGGGTCAAACACGCAGGTTCAGTACAACAACTCTGGTGCTTTAGCAGGCTCGGCAAACCTGACGTTCAACGGCACGACGCTCACCGCGAACACGCTGAACCTGACAAATGCACTCGGCACAACTTACGGCGGGACCGGACTTACATCCTTCACTGCTAACGGTGTTGTCTACGCAAGCTCGTCAAGTGTGTTGGCTACTGGGAGTGCGCTGACGTTTGATGGGACATTGTTTTCAAATACTCAAACAGCTTTAGCTGGGGGCGTCCTTGCAAACCTTTCAAACACCACAAACGGGTCGTTTTTACAGTTTTCTGCTCCGGGCGTAGCTAACGTAAGAATTGGCAACCCAAATGCTGATGCTTTGGCGTTTTATACATTTGGCGCTGGAGCATATCCAGAACAAATGCGCCTGACCAGCACGGGGCTGGGTATTGGGACGAGTTCGCCTACAAGCAAATTAACTGTAAGCGGAGCTATTAGCGCCAGTGGAACAATTTTTAGACCTGACAGCGGGTTTATTCAATGGAACAGCACGGGCGCAAGTGGTGGAACAAACAGAGCAATTGTTTGGGCGGACGCAAGTAGCAATTTGTTTTTTGGAACTGGCGCAGGAAACTCAACTCAAGCAACTATTGACTCCTCCGGCAACCTTGGTATTGGGGTTACGCCGAGTGCTTGGAATGCCGGTTCACCAGTTATTCAGATGGCAGGCGGGACATCAATTTATGCAGACTCAAATCAAACAATTTATGGGTTAAATGCTGCATTTATAAGCAGTTTTAAATATGTTGTTTCAGACTTTGCATCGCAATATATTCAAGTAAATGGCCAGCACCAATGGCAAACCGCCCCCTCCGGCACAGCAGGTAATGCAATCACCTTCACACAGGCGATGACGCTTGGAGCAGACGGTAACTTGGCGATTGGTAGTACCTCAACAAATAACGCTCGGCTGTTTTCTTTTGTCACTGACGCATCTTTGCCAGCCATACTTGCCCGACAAGACGGTGCTGGCCCTATTCAAACATGGCAAACCTCTGGTGCAGAAAAGATGCGCCTCGACGCCTCCGGCAACCTTGGTATTGGAACCACAAGTCCATCAACTTATGCAGGTGCAGCAGGTCAGTTGGTTGTTTTTGGTGGTGTCAACACTACATTTGCAAATTGCCCCAACAACGTAATTTTAGTGAATAATGGCACTATTGCAGCGGGTCTTGGTGCGGGAATTAACTTCACCGTAAATTACGACAACTCAATTGTAACTACCTACGCCATTATATCTGGAATTCGTGAGAATGCGGTCTCTGGAAACGCTGCTGGCGCATTAACTTTTGGCACAAGAGATGCTGCTGGTAGCGTAGCCATGGAACGTGCCCGTATTGACTCCTCCGGCAACCTGCTGGTGGGGACTACTGCTGGCGGCGCAACAGACTCCAATAGTTTTAGTTATGCGCCAGCTTCTGTAAAAGCACTAGATTTAAACCACTTAACTGCAACAGCTAGTGGAACAAACTACGCTCGATTTAATTATGCGGGGTCAACGATTGGCTCCATTACCCAAAACGGTACGACAGGTGTTTTGTATAACCTGACATCAGACCAGCGGCTAAAAGAAAACATTCAAGACGCAAAACCTGCGGCTGATCTAATTGACGCAATCCAAGTCCGACAGTTTGATTGGAAGTCTGATGGATCGCACCAGCGTTACGGCTTTGTTGCCCAAGAGCTTGTGGTTGTTGCACCAGAAGCTGTACACCAACCCGCTGACCCTGACGAAATGATGGCCGTGGACTACTCCAAATTGGTCCCAATGCTAGTCAAAGAAATTCAATCTCTTCGTATCCGTATCGCTCAACTGGAGGCAAAATGATTCAAATTGATGGAAAAACAGTTGATTTGACAAAGCCCCAGACATGGGGAAATTCAATCCAAATTAAACCCAATGGTTTTATTCAACAGACCAAAAACGGCGT
>Ga0114973_10003548_pt1 | contig 10974 bp, 12 predicted proteins | sample M_140807_MF_Meta_FD_87025 | JGI IMG/M metagenome (GOLD analysis project Ga0114973, IMG submission 87025) | Freshwater microbial communities from Lake Montjoie, Canada to study carbon cycling - M_140807_MF_MetaG | ecosystem: Environmental > Aquatic > Freshwater > Lake | place: Lake Montjoie... | reverse complement strand
GTCTTCCGCCTGGACAAGGAGGAATTCGGCGTGCCGATTCGTTCCGTGCAGGAAATCGTTCGGGTGCCGGACGAGCTGACCCGCGTTCCCCACGCTCCGCGTTTTGTCGAAGGCGTCATCAATCTGCGCGGCAGCGTGCTGCCCGTCATTGATCTGCGCATTCGGCTTGGCCTCGACCGCGTGGAACGCTCCGACCGCCAGCGCATCATGGTGTTTCTCCTCAACGGAGTGCGCACCGGATTCGTGGTGGATCAGGTGGCGGAAGTGCTGCGCATCTCGAAGCACGCGATTGAACCGGCGCCCTCGCTTTCCAGCGAACAAGGCAAACTGCTTTCCCGGATGGCGAATCTGGAAAAACAGAAGCGCATGGTGCAGTTGCTGGAACCCTCGCACCTCATCGACAACGGCCATTTGTCGGATCTCGCGGCGATCAGCAAACAGGATGCAGCCATCTGAGTGCAAGCCTGGAGGAGCATTCCGAGCCCCGAAACACACGTAAGAAAAAGTAGTCGATTTCAACGTACTTCCCTCACCTCCACCTCTTTTTCCTGATGCAAAAGAGGGGCCAAAAGCCGGGGGTGAGGGAATGCTTTCTCGGTCATGATCAAACTGCTCATTGTAGACGATTCAGCACTCATGCGGCGGCACCTTTCCCAGGTGTTCACCGCAGAAGGCGACTTCGAAATCCAATTTGCGCGTAACGGCAAAGAAGCTATCGCCCTCAACAAGGAGTTTCAGCCCGACGTTATCACTTTAGACATCAACATGCCGGAACTTGACGGCATGACGGCGCTTGCAGAGATCATGCAACAGCGCCCCGTCCCTGTGGTGATGGTGTCGTCCCTTACTGAAAAGGGAGCGCTCGCCACCCTCGAAGCACTGAACCTCGGTGCGGTAGATTACATCGCGAAACCCGGTGGTACCATCTCTCTCACGCTGGACCAAATTGCTCAGCAACTCGTCGGCAAAGTCCGAAGCGCAGCCAAGGCGCGCGTTCGCCGTTCGACAGCACCGGGGAGTTTGGTGCACCAGTTACGCAGGGAACGTGAGTCACTCTCGAATGTGGCGCGCAAGTCCAAGCCGACCAGGGGCATGGAGTCTATCGTGATTATTGGTGCGTCCACCGGTGGCCCCCGCACATTGGAAGATGTGTTGCCCTTTTTGCCGGCCGATTTCCCCTGCCCCGTTTTGGTCGCCCAACACATGCCTGCGGCTTTCACCAAGTCTTTCGCCGACAGAATGAATACGCTATGTGATGTGACTGTGGTCGAGGCCAGTGCGCCGGTAGCGCTCCAACCCGGCCATGTTTACATCGGGAAAGGCGGTGCCGATATGGTGCTGTCAAATCGGGCTGGAAGAATGATGGTCGTTCCCAAACCCGAAATGGCCGAATTTCTGTGGCACCCTTCCGTCGAACTTCTGGGCCGCACCACTTTAGAACATTATCGCGGTTCGGAAATCGCGGCGGTCATGCTCACGGGGATGGGCTACGACGGGTCGGATTCGTTTACGGAAATTAAACGCAAAAACGGACTAACCATCGCGGAAAGCGAAAACACCTCCGTCGTATTCGGGATGCCCTGTGAGCTCATCGAAAAGGGCGGCGCCAGCGAAGTGCTCGACGCCGATCGCGTAGCTGAGCGCCTGAAACGTTGGGTGGGAATCCATTAGCACATTAGGCGGTGCATTCACTTATCCTAAATTCCACAGAGCGCTTTTCCTAAAAATCATGGCACTTAAACGCTCACACATCGCTGAGGTCCAACCTGAACTGCCTGTTCAGCCGCCTCACTCCCTTCCTGAACTAAAAGCGCAACTTGCCTCGTCTGAAGCCGAATTGCGCCGCACCGCCATTCTGGAGCTTTCCAAACATCCCGACTCTACTGCGTTGCTCACAGCGCACCTCAAAGAGGAGCCTTCCGCCATTGTGCGGGAGACCATCTTTACGGCACTGGCGCGGTTGGGAGATGCAACGGCCATTGCTAGCCTAGCAGATTGCTTGCGCACTGAAGATGCCAACCTGCGCAACGGCGCGATTGAGGCACTCAAGCTACTTCCCGAGCAGACGGCCCGGATTATTCCCAAACTTCTGGCAGATCAAAATTCCGATGTTCGAATTTTAACGATCAGCATTTTGGAAAGTTTACGGCATCCCAAAGTGGAAAGTTGGTTGATCGAGGTCCTTGAGAAAGATCCGCACCTCAACGTGTGTGGGTCGGCATTGGATTTGATGGTGGAAGTAGGAAGCGAAATGTCAAAAAAAGCCATTGAGGGAATCAAGCTACGCTTTCAAAATGAGCCCTATATCCAGTTCACAGCGGACTTGGCATTGAAGCGGATAAATAAGGCTTAACTCTGTATGTCCGAACCCACAGTCATCACAGAAGCCGAGTTTCAGAAGTTTCGGGAATACTTTTACCGTAAAACCGGCATCAGTTTTGACGACTCCAAACGCTATTTTGTCGATCGCCGCCTCGCGGATCGTATCAAGGCCACCAAAAGCGACGATTTTCGCAGCTACTTCATGCTGTTGCGCTTTCAGTCTTCCGGCGAAGAATGCCAGCTCCTCACAAACGAAATGACGGTCAACGAGACCTATTTCTTTCGTGAAGACCACCATTTCGACTGTCTGGTGCATTCCATTCTCCCAGCGATTGTTAAGCACAAAAAGGACTCCGTCCCCATCCGTATCTGGTGTATGCCCTCGTCCTCCGGAGAAGAGCCTTACTCCGTGGCCATGACGCTCCTCGAACGCTGGCCCGGCATTCACGATTGGGACGTGGAAATCATCGCCTCCGACATTGACACGGGCATCCTCAACAAGGCACGCATCGGCATCTTTTCCGAACGTTCCATCCGAAATGTCCCGCCGCATCTCCTGCGCAAGTACTTCACCAAAGTCGGCCACGACTACCAAATCTGTGAAGACCTTCGCAACGCCGTGGAGTTTACCCGCGCCAACCTCGCTGAACCGCTCGACACCCGTAATTACCGCCAATTCGACGTCGTCTTTTGCCGCAACTTGCTCATCTACTTTGACGATATTTCCCGCCGCACCGCCGCCGAGACCTTCTTCAACGCCCTCAACCCCGGCGGGTTCATTCTCCTAGGCCACTCCGAATCCATGAGCCGGATTTCCTCCATTTTCAACGTCCGCCGTTTTCCCGAAAGCATCGTCTACCAAAAACCCACTATCATCCCATGAAACGTGTCCTTGTTATCGACGACGCCGCCACGGTGCGGATGTACCATCGCAGTATCCTGGAAGCAGCCGGATACTCTGTGGAAGAAGCAGTCAACGGGATGGAAGGTTTGGAAAAAGCACTCCAAACCCCTTTCGATATTTATGTGGTAGATGTCAATATGCCGCAAATGGACGGCTACGGCTTCATGAAACGATTGCGCGCCGCCGAAGTGCCTCAGGCACCGGCAATCATCGTCTCCACGGAAGCTGCCGCCCATGACGAAGCCCTAGCCTATCAGGCGGGTGCCAACGCGTATTTGATCAAACCCGTGAAGCCCGAGACGCTGCTCACGGGCATCCGCTTGCTATTAGGAGAATCCGTCACATGAATCCCCTGCTCGCCCAATTCTTAAGCGAATCCGTCGAGTTCCTCGAGAGCATCGCCTCGAAGCTGATGCAGCTTGAAAAACATCCGGGAGATCCGGATGTGATGAACGAGCTGTTCCGTTTTGTCCATACGCTCAAGGGAAATAGCGGTCTTTTTGACTTTCCTGAAATGACCAAAGTCCTCCATGCGGCGGAGGATCTTATGGACGCCGTGCGTACCGGTGCGGTGGAGCAATCTGAAGGTTTTACAGACAACATCCTCGATGCGATGGATTTCGTGGGTGGTTTAACCCGCGAGATTGAAGCCAACGGACATTACGCCGAAACGCACCGCGAAGAAGCGGTAAGAATTGCGAAAGGGTTGCGAGCCATGATTGGGACGCCGGAAACGGTGGCAACAAATGCGGCGCAGAGCGGTGGCGGTTCGAGCAAGGGGCTCGCGGGCGAGATGCCTGCGACTTGGCAACACGTACCCCAAGGACTAAAGCGGGAACTGCTCGCCCGAGTTCAGGAAGGCGAAACCTGTTTTTGGGTCGTCTATAAGCCGGAGGAAGGCTGTTTCTTCCAAGGCGACGACCCTTTCTTTGTCGCGCGCCAAACCCCGGGACAGGTCTGGGGGCACATTGAGTCGCGCGAACCCTGGCCGCCTATTTCCACCCTCGACCCGTACCGTTGCGTGCTGGATTTCCACACCCTCGCCGTGTCTTTTCGCGAGGAAATCGCCGACCATTTCCGGTACGTGCCCGATCAAGTGGACATTCAGGAAGTGCCTGCGAGCTGGCTCGGCGCTACTGAAGAACGTTCCACAACTCCGCGAGTCGCTGAGACAACCGCCGCCAAAGCCGCCGCTCACGAACCGCTCTCCGAAGCGGTGCGCAACACCCTCGCACAGATTTTCCGGGCACAACGCATCATTCTCCAACTCAACGAGGACACCGCGACGAAGGTCAAACGCCTTCCCGCCGTGTGCGCAGTATTGTTGAACTGTTGCAAATCCACCGATCAACCCGAATCGGTGGCACGTCAAATTCTCGCACATTGCGAGGCAGCGGAAGAAAGCGGCGACCCCGCAGCACTGCTCGCTTGGATGGAGGACTTCCAGGCTTCGGACTTCTCCCCGGTTCAAACCGTCGAAGCACCTTTGGAACTGGCTTTGGTGGAAACGGTTGAAACTGCGGATGTCGGCGAGGTTCGAAGTGCCGCTCGGGCAGAAGACGGCTCTGTAATTTCAGGTGCCAGTACGACAGCTAAGAGCCTGAAAGTCGACCAGACCAAGATTGACCGCCTGATGAATCTCATCGGCGAACTCGTGGTTTCCAAAAACGCGATCCCTTATCTGGCACAACGCGCTGAGAATCAGTACGCCGTTCGGGAACTTGCCCGTGAAATCAAGGGGCAATACTCGGTCATCAACCGGATCGCTGAGGAGATGCAGGACGCAATCATGCAAATTCGCATGATGCCCGTTTCGGTGGTATTCCAGCGCTTCCCGCGTCTGGTGCGCGACATTTCGCGAAAACTGGGCAAGGAAGTTTCCCTGGTGCTCGAAGGCGAGGAAACCGAGGCGGACAAGAACATTATAGAGGCGCTGGCTGACCCGCTTATCCACATTGTGCGCAACAGTTTGGATCACGGACTGGAAACGCCGGAAGTGCGTAAGGCGCAGGGTAAACCTGCCACCGGCACGCTGACCATTCGCGCCGCCCAAGAAGCGGACCGCGTCGTCATCCAGATTACGGACGATGGCAAGGGCATTAACCCGGAAATCATTAAGCACAAGGCTTACGAAAAGGGCGTGATCGACGAGGAAACACTCGATCGCATCAGCGACCATGACGCCATTCACCTGATTTTTGCTGCCGGTTTCTCAACGGCGGAAGTCGTCTCCGACCTTTCAGGGCGCGGCGTGGGGATGGATGTGGTGCGTTCGGCGGTGGAAAAAGTCAACGGCACGATTGATCTGCAAAGCGAAGTGGGAAAAGGCACGCGCCTGAGTATTTCGCTGCCGCTTTCCATGGCGGTCACGCAGGTCATGATCATTGAAAGCGACGGCCAGATTTTTGGGGTGCCGATGGATCACGTGGTAGAGACGGTGCGCGTGCCTCGTTCTGCTGTGCGGGTCATTAAAGACACTCGAATGACACTGTTGCGAGGTCGGTTGGTGCCGCTCAAGTCGCTCAACAGTCTTTTGCAAATCCCCGCTCAACCGCGCACAAGTCCCGACGACGAATACGCAGTATTAGTGGTGCGCGTGGGATCAGATGTGCTGGGCGTGATTGTCGATGAATTCCGGGAAACCGTGGATGTGATTCAGAAGCCTATGACCGGGGTGTTATCTGGGTTGCAAGCGTATTCCGGCTCGGCACTGATGGGCGACGGCTCTGTGTTAATGGTGTTAAACTTGAAGGAGATTATCTAATGCCAATCGAATACAAAAAAAACCACGTTCACATCGTGGAAGTGGCAACCGTTGAAGAAGCCGAACCGCTTCTGGCTTGGCTTCAAGAAAGGAAATCTCCTAAGGTTCATCTGGAGTTTTGCACCCATTTGCATCCTGCCAATTTGCAAGTGCTGATGGGCGCGAAGGTCAGAGTCGCCTCCTGGCCGGAAGACCAAAACCTAAGAGCCTGGCTCCAAGGTGCCCTTTCCAACTAATCCCCCTTTCTCACCTAATCCCACACCTTTTACTCTTTTCTCAATTTCGCCATGGCCAAGAATATCTTAATTGTAGATGACTCCGCGACGATGCTCATGAGCATCAGAACTACCCTCGAAATGGGTGGCTACAAAGTGGAGTCCGCTGCCGACGGTTCGTTGGCGTTAGAAAAGTTGAAAGCGGGTGCGAAGTTTGACCTCATCATCACGGACATTAACATGCCCAATATGGGTGGCATGGATCTCATTAAGAACGCCCGTGCGCTTCCTGCCTGCCGCTTCACCCCAATTTTGACCCTGACCACAGAATCCCAAGCTGCCAAACGCGACGAAGCCAAAAAATTGGGCGCAACAGGCTGGTTGGTGAAACCCATCTCGGGCAATGACTTGCTCAAAGTGGTTAAACAGGTGGTTCCCGGAGCCTAAAAGGTCACCACTCCTAGCTTTTAAGCGTGATTTCACCGCCTGAAATCGGTCCGTTTCGGAAGGCCGCCAGAAAGCCAGTGTTCCGAACACTCTTAGTGTTTGGACTTGTGGAAATTGCATGGAATATTTTAATTCCACTCAATGGCTCAGTCAGTAGTATCATTTTACACATTCTGTTTAATATTACCGCAACGGCTGTCTGCCTTAACAGTCTGCTGCGACAACTGGAATCCTCAAACTACCTGACCTCGAAGCTAAACATCGAGGCCTTGCATAGGTTACTGATCTCCACCCCGGAAATCACTGAGCTGCTCTCCCGTCAACTCGCCCAAGTCTCGGTAACTTCAGAAACCGGCGTGCTCAACCTCATGAGCGGGCTCAAGGGCGTCGACGAACAGATCGCGAATCTCACCGCAACGTTGCACGAGAGCAGGGAGCACTCCCAACTCATGCACACCAGCGCCGAATCCGTGATTGCGGAGTCCGCGAAGCACATTTCAGATTTTCGCGAATACTCAAACAGGCGTTTTGAGATGCAGGACGAAGACGATAAGGCCATTCGCAAGATGATAGGCCAAATCGAAAGCCTCAAACCGCTGGCAGGAGTGATTCGTAAACTAGCGTCGCAAAGTAGCATGCTGGCACTCAATGCCACCATCGAAGCGGCGCGCGCTGGAGAATTAGGGCGCGGTTTTGCAGTTGTCGCCGAAGAAGTGCGTGAGCTTTCCCGACAAGTGGACACGACGGCAAGTCGCATCAGTCAGGAGGTCGATGGTATCGCGCAAATGGCAGCCGCAGATCTCGCTGACTTGCTAGCAACCACTCGGCGTTTGGACGAACGCACCTGGTTGGAAACCATGGAGGCCGAAACGGAACGCCTTACGGAAAACCTGCAATCCGCCGTGCAAGAACTGAGTAGCGTGGCCGCCAGTGCTTCCGAGGCAACGACTCTGGTGAGGGCTTCCCTGCTCGAATCCCTTGGCCACGTGCAATTTCAGGACATTACACGCCAGCAGTTGGAGGTCATTCAACAGGCGCTGAGCGAATGCGCCGTTCGCTTCAACCAAGCGGCTGATTTTGTTCAAAATGACTCCCAAGCAGAATTCAACTTCGACATGCCTGAGGGCGAGCAATTACTCGAACAGTTACGTTCCCGCTACACGATGACCTCCCAGCACGACATCCATTCAGACTTCCTCGGCGGAACCCATGAGGAAGATTCGTCTGGTCCCTCCATCGAATTGTTTTAGTAGAATCGCTTTAGTCGAATGGTTTAGACAAGCCGTTCGAGCGATTTTAAGCGCGCCGCTTAAATTTCTACTAAGAAATAATCTCACATCTCACGCTAGACGCGTGCAGATTGATTATTCAAAATGCTCACTCAATTTCGGTAATTCTCCCCCAGATATATTATCCCTCATGAAACAACGCATTGTCCATTGTGTGGCATTTTTTGCCCTCAGCGCTTCACTACACGCACAGTCTCTTGAACTTAAAAAAGGAGATAACGTCGCCATAGTCGGTAGCGGTCTGGCAGATCGCCAACAACATCACGCCTGGTTGGAGACGCTCATTTAGGATAGGAAATTGCTTTTCAACCCACGGCACGATTTCTTCAGCCTGGACGCGGGAGCGTTAAATACAAAAAGAATCAAGCCAACTTCTTAGACGTGGCCACCGTGGAAGAAGCCGAGCCCCTTCTGGCTTGGCTGCAGGAAAAGAAAAAGCCAAAGGTCGACCTGAAGGGCTGCACGCACATTCACTCGGCCAACCTGCAAGTTTTGATGGCTCTCAACGTCAAAATCAACACGTGGCCCGAAGAGGAGCGCTTTCGTGCCTGGCTGCAAAGTGCGCTTTCTCACTGAAGCCCCCTCACTTTCCCTGGGATTCATCATTTCTATTCACTCTTAAAAACCCTCTGCCTCCTGCCTCATATGGCCAAATCCATCCTCATTGTTGACGACTCTGCCACGATGCTCATGAGCATCAAAACGACCCTTGAAATGGGCGGTTTTAAAGTCGAGTCTGCTGCCGACGGCAAGCTCGCCCTCGACAAGTTAAAGTCAGGCACCAAGTTTGATTTGATTATCACGGACATCAACATGCCCAACATGGGCGGCATGGACCTGATCAAACACGCCCGCGTCCTGCCCGGCTGCCGCTTCACTCCCATTCTCACCCTCACCACCGAATCGCAGGCCGCCAAGCGCGACGAAGCCAAAAAGCTGGGAGCCACCGGCTGGCTGGTGAAACCCATTTCAGGCAATGACCTGCTCAAGGTCGTCAAACAAGTCGTCCCGGGAGCCTAGCTGCATCGAACAAACCTCCAGGGCACGGCACCCGCAGCGCACACGCTGAGCTGCCCCAAGAAAGAGCCGCATATAAAGCCCCTCCAAATTAATATGTTACCGCTCCCTGACATTACCCCGCTGCGGCGCGTAACCGTACGCCCAGTCCTGGCACTCTGCGCCGCCTTTACCCTGCTCAGTGTCGCTCTTTGCGAGAACCTTCCTGATAGTCACTTGATTGGAACGGTGCTGGTCCACGCGTTGGTCGTCGCCTCCGCAGTAGGCTGCACCTTTGGACTGGTCTTGAGGCAGCTCAAACACAAGGTCTATTTCGTCTCCCTTTCGAATATCGAGACGCTGCAACGGATGCTGAAAACGACACCAGAACTCACCGCTCTGCTTTCCGAGCAAATCAATCAGGTCAACTCCACCACCGAATCCGGTGTGCTCAGCCTGATGACAGGCCTCAAGGGCGTGGACGAACAGGTCGCCGAACTGACCGCAAAACTCGACCAAAGCCGTGAACGCGCCCAGTTGATGCACACGAGTGCTGAGTCGATCGTCGCAGAGTCCGGGAAGCATCTTTCAAATTTCCGGGAGTATTCGCTGCGCCGTTTTGATATGCTGGAGGAAGACGACAGGGCGATCCGCCAAATGATCGTGCAGATTGAGAGCCTTAAGCCCATGGCCAATGTCATCCGCAAACTGGCCTCCCAGAGTAATATGCTCGCGCTTAACGCAACCATCGAGGCCGCCCGCGCCGGAGAATTGGGACGCGGCTTCGCTGTCGTGGCGGAGGAGGTGCGCGCCCTTTCCAAACAAGTCGACGCCACCGCCACCCAAATCGGCGGCGAAGTGGATGCAATCGTCAAAATGGCTGCTGCAGACCTCGCAAGCCTCCTCGCGCACACCCGCCGCGAGGACGAGCGCACCTGGTTGGAAACCATGGAGTGCGAAACCGAGCGACTCACCGAGAATCTCCAAACAGCCGTTGATGAACTTAATTCCGTCGCGAGTACAGCGGCATCGGCTTCAGCACACGTGAGAGGCGAGCTGCTGGAGGCTCTTGGACACGTCCAATTTCAAGACATCACCCGGCAGCAGTTGGAGGTCATTCAAGGCGGTTTGGGCGAGTGCGGCGAGCGCTTCACAAACGCTTCGGAGTTTGTCAGAAATCAGGCGGAAAACAACTTCGAGATCACCATGCCCCCGGCGGAAACCTTTCTCGAAAAAGTGCGCGAGAAGTACACCATGGCCAGCCAGCACGCCGTGCATACAGGCCTCCTCGGCGGCGACCCTTCGCTTGATGAGAAGGCGGGCCCCGCGATTGAGCTGTTTTAAGTCCCTTGAAACTCCACCTCGGCCGGGGCAGTGATTGGCAGACTCACTGTAAAAACCGTCTTCTGTTCGCCCGCCGTGGACTGCACTTCAAAGCTTCCATGATGCCGGCGCACAACGATGTCGTAGCTGATTGCCAACCCCTGCCCCGTGCCCTTTCCCACGGCTTTCGTCGTGAAAAACGGGTCAAAAATCTTCGGCATCACCTTTTGTGGGATTCCCGTCCCATTATCCTGCACCTCCAAGACGACGTTCGAGTCGCTTTGAAATGTTCGGATTTGAATCAATCCCTGCCCATCCCACCCGGCGGCCTTGCGCTCGCTGACCGCATCCACGGCGTTCACAATCAGATTCAGCACCACCTGATTGATTTCACCGAGATTGCATTCCACCAAAGGAAGATCCGGAGCGACACAAAGATTTATTTCCGAAATATATTTCCACGAATTGCGCGTCAGAACGAGGGTCGTCTCTATGGACTTGTTGATCTGTTCCATTCTCTTGCCGCCCTGCGGGCTGTGCGAAAAATCACGCATCGCGGTCACCAGTGTGGTGATGCGCTCAATGCCCTCCTTGGATTGTTTGATTGCCAGGGGGATTTCCTTGAATAAAAAGGCCAAATCCGCCTCCTCTAGGATTTTCTGGACCCGCTCGGAATCCCCCAGCTTTGCGCCGGATGCACCATGCTCAAACGGC
>Ga0114973_10003546_pt1 | contig 10977 bp, 20 predicted proteins | sample M_140807_MF_Meta_FD_87025 | JGI IMG/M metagenome (GOLD analysis project Ga0114973, IMG submission 87025) | Freshwater microbial communities from Lake Montjoie, Canada to study carbon cycling - M_140807_MF_MetaG | ecosystem: Environmental > Aquatic > Freshwater > Lake | place: Lake Montjoie... | reverse complement strand
CCCCCCCTGGTTACCACCCCAGGGCAAGGCCGTGAGAGCTTTGGGTATATACCCCCTGTCCTAATCAGCCATCCAGCATCCACAAGGTCGTAGGCAGCATCGAGAACGCTCGCAACGTGGAAGTAGCCGATAAGATCCGCTGCACCAACGGTTACACCTGGTCGGTCCAGGAAGTACAGCTTGAGGGACTCGCGGATCCATTCAGGGGATTTCATGGTTGCTTGTGGGTGAGACTTCAGTAGTATAGCACAAAAGGCCAGGATTGCCTGTGGCTGATAGCAATGGGAGTATAGCACAAAGGGCCAGGATTGCCTGTGGCTGATAGCAATGGGAGTATAGCACAAAGGGCCAGGATTGCCTGTGGCTGATAGCAATGGCAGTGTGGCTGATAGCAATGGCGGTGTGGCTGATAGCAATGGCAGTATAGCACAAAAGGCCAGGAGGCACAAGCCCCCCTGACCATGGTAGCTAACCCCCAATCAGAAACACTGACTTAGCGGTGTGGGATCAAAGTGAATATCCCGCTCGATGCGTAGTCCAGCTGGGCCCCGAGTGGCTTCTAGGTCCCTGAGGTTGAAGTACCCTAGTTCCCGCGCCTGGCCGATGACCAACCCAAAGCATTGGCCCGTCACAGGGTCCATCTCGGTAAGGTACCAAGTCCAATTGCCCCATGGCGTGAAAAACTTGGCATAGGCGGTAGCCTCCATGCCTTTGCCGTCTTGGCTGTATAGGGCGGGAACCTTGGTGGCGATTGCTTTGGTTAGTAGCTTGGTGGCTGCCATTGGTGCGTCTCGGTTGGTTGGCTTCGTAATTATAGCGCATGGGGCTAGGGTTCGGGGGGGGTGGTGTTACAGGGTATAACAACAGGCAAGGCAGGGTGCCGTGAGTGCCGTTACGATCTGAAACAACAGGCAGAGACCACAGGCAGGCAGGGGGGCGCAAGCCCCGACCCCTAAACATCCCCACCCCAGTTCATAACAATTTCCTGGGCGTTTGCCCCGAAAAAGCGAAACACACGGGTATATACCTTGCGGTTCAAGATAGTGCAACAACCGAAAAGTTCATCACCGTCTGCCTGAACTTCCACTACTTCGCTAGGATTCAGGGATTTAAGTACGGAAGTCAGGTGGGGATCCCCGAGGTGACCCGATATGTGACGGCCGGTGTTAAGGGTGACGTTGATCATTGCGGTTTGGTTGGTTGCCGTTGGGTGTTCGACTCTGTGATTATAGCACGGGGGCCGGGGGGGCTAGTCGGACGGTAAAGCGTCAAGCGCCAAATCCCAGATCCAATGAGTTTCGTCGCCCAGCGGGTCGCCAGCAAACTCAAAATTGGCTACCGCCGCCTCGGCGAGTTGAGTAGCGGTTTCATAGTCGTTTGCGTTTGCCTGCATCCAAATTCTAACGCTTTGCTTGCTTACCGATGCAGATTTTGTAGGTGAATAGCCCAATTTCCCGCGGCGCTGCAAGGATAAGGAATCAATTTCTGATTCCCTCTGATTGCGTTCTCTTGCGGTAGCTAAGCTATTTTGTTTGTAGCGGTTTTCGGATCTTGCGCTCATTTTACTGGGGAAGCGAAGGGGCCGGGTTTGTCCCGATGGGTGAATTATAGCATGGGTGGTGGGTTAGTCGGTCTCAACCATGTCCCAATTAAAATCACGATCCTCGCCACTATCAAAGCCACTCGTGAAGCCGTCTTGAATTTGTTTAATCATTAACTCTAGCGCGAGAACAATGTCCTCATCATCCACACCTGTTGCCTGAGCGGTGAATTTGTAGGCCATGGTAACGAAAAATTGCAGGGGGGGAATCAAGGTCGGACCGTGGCCCGATGGGTGAATCGTAGCACGGTCTAGGCGGTGGTGCGGTTGTTGAGCAGTTTCGTGACGGCGGCAATGCCTTCGCCATCATCGCAAAGACTGCGAATTGTTTTTTTGTTTTCTCTGCAGTCTACCATTACATGCCCGTAGACTCCGCACAAGTAAGGTTTACCTGTTTCATGGTGACGCTGCATAGCGTAGATCAATGACGAAGCTAGGCTATGGCATTTTGCAGAATCTTTATCAAAAGCGCGTAACCCGTAGTGGTTACCATTGAAGCAGCGAGTGAGCATTGTAGTGATTAAAGGCAATGGGTCGGGATCCGCCCCGATGCACGAATTATAGCACATTGCCACGGGGTGATGCTGAGGGTTGGGGCCACGGGTAGGGGCCTTGGGATTGGGGCCGGGATTGGGGCCGGGATTGGTGCCACGGGCAGGAGCCCCGGGATTGTTGACTCCCAAGGTGTGGTGGACAGTTTGTAAACTGTCTATTTGACTTCGTGAGTTTGACTTTTAGGGTTTGATTCCGGGGTGTATTTTCGGAGTTAATGTGGAACCTCAGGGTGCATTTTTCAAGTAATGTGGAAACCACAAAATCAAAAACCCAAAATTCACTCCTTGAAATCGACTGCAGGGCAACGGAGTTACTCCTAAAAAAATTGAAAATTTTAGGACCTAGTGGAAAAACGATCCGAGAGTTCCACATTTGATGGCAAATTCTGCACCCTACTATCATATACTCGCGTAAAAATTATTTATAGTACACTCTTATCTAAATATCCATAATCAATAAGTTATCCTTATCTATGTACCAACCAATGAGTAATAGCAGTAAGGCAACAAAAAAAAAGGAGGGTCACCTTTCGGCAGCCCCCATATCAGTAAGTATTTATATTTACGGGGTGAAATTAGACCACGGAGCCAACAACCCCGGAGCCCAACCTTCAATAGCTATCAAAGTCATATCTATCGAAAGGTACCAAATCCCGCTTCACCTCAGATTCGACAATTTTGCGTGATTCGCTGTCATAGTGGCGCACAGTGACAGACTCGGTGGCAAAACCCCAGTTTTCCTCAGGTTGTCGGGTATAGTGAACCTTGGCATCATCCAGGCTGGCCCATGCGAATTTTTCCTGAGAGCCGACTACATTCTCTACGGCATCCATGGTTTGGCAGAGGGTAGTGCCATTAGCACTCCTAACAGTGTAACCAGCAATGCGCTTGCCAACTTCATCGGTCGTGATGTAGTAGTGGTGATCGGTGGTGGTGGCAGCCATGGTGGCGATCCGTGTTGTACTTGCGTATTGTAGCACGGGGATGGCGGTGCCGTCAACCTCCTAAGGCAGGGACCTTAATGTAGTCCAGGGTTCATGCCCCGTATGTGGTCGATGGTAGTATGGCAAGGAAACGCAAGGTACCGAAAGTCAATTAAAGCCGAGGATAAACTTACGAGCCGCTTCCGGCGTATTAAGTTGTCCGCCCATCACCATCCTCAAGCCCAAACTGCAACCTACGTGTCCAGCTGTTTCAGGGTGCCCCCTAAGGTCGCTAATCATTGAGGCGAGTGCATTTGTTGCATCACCACGGTCGCAGTATTCAAGGGCGCGTTTCTTGCACCATTCTAAGTGTTCGGATCGGTTCATTTGGGGGGGGGGGGTTGATGTCGGGTGTTTGACTTTGGATGTTTGTCAATGGCAGTATAGCACGGATGGTTGGTGGACTTCGGTACTATAGCACAGGGGGGGCCAGGGTTACAAGGGGAAACAACAAGCGCGGCAAGTTGCCGGGGCGCAGGGTCAGTCGTCAATGACAACCCCTTTAACTAGCTTGGAAAGGCGTTGAAACCGAGTAGAAGTGAGGGGCACAAGCCCCCCCTCTTGCCCAAGATCCGTCTTGAGCATGGAGTCAAGGAAAAGTTTCAGCAGTTTAGGATTTTCCAATTTTGAGCGAGAGTTGCTTTTAGGGTATCTGACAATGGTAGTATAGCACAGTTGCAGAGGGGTTTTTGGGTTTTGTTGCATTTTGCAACAACAGGCAAGGGGCCACGGAACGCAACCCCCCGAACCCCTTAACCAAAAGCCCGAATGGCCTATAAATTGGTGCGCCACGTCCCAGGCAGCTTCTCGCCACGGCGGCCCATAATCACGGGCAATTCCCCGACCATTTCCACTATCGTATCAATCTCAAATACTTGCAAGGTGGCCGCCAGCCAGGTTCCAAACCAGCGAGTCCGACCCGTGGCCTTGGCAATGTAGCGGCAGCCATGGGGGCCTTCCAAGGCAAACTCTCCTTCCTCCAAACAAAGATCATGGGGCGCATCAGCCAGGACATCCCAGTGTCCCCACCAGCCTTTACGGACGCCACCAGGGGCCTTCTCGCAGGGCTCAGCGGTGTAGGAACCGATGCGGTTGATGGGTGAGGTGGTGGCGGTTGAGAATGCCATGGTTGCCGGGGGCGTGGTTGGTTGGCTTCGTAATTATAGCACATGGCAGGGTGTGGATGCGGGTCGGCATGTTGACCCCCCAGGGTGTGGTGGACAGTTTGTAAACTGTCTATTTGCGTTGGGAGTTTGACTTTAGGGGTTTGGTGTCGGGGGTGCTTTTTCCAGTAATGCAGAATCCTGGGGTGCGTTTTGTGAGTAATGTAGAAACCCCAAAATCAAAAACCCAAAATTCAATCCCTGAGATCCGTTGCAAGGGAACGGAGTTACTCCTAAAAAAAAAAATTTTTTTAGGACCTAATTGAAATCAACCAAAAAGTTCCACATTTGAATGCATATTTTGCACCCTACTACCATATACTCGCGTAAAAATTATTTATAGTACACCCTTATCTAAATATCTAGATAGATAAGTTTTCCTTATCCATAGGCCAGTCAATGAGTAATAGCAGTAAAGCAACAAAAAAAGGGGGGGAATCACCCTGAGGCAATCCCCCCCTAAAAACAGCACCTATGCCCAAATAGTATCAACCTGTGCCTGATACCCTTTCTGCTTCATCGCTTCGGCAATCCGCTGGGCCACGTTCCGATCATGGTAATCGGCCCTGGTGGTATAGCCAGGAGCCCCAGAACCAGTGGCAATCAAACCAGTGGCAATCGGACTGGGGGCAATGGTGACACGGTGGAGTTGGGCCATTGGGGGGTTTGGTGGCGATTTGGTTTGAACCCATTGTAGCATGGTTGCAGGCGGGTTGTCAACCTTTGGGCTCCGGGGATTGGCAAGCATGGGGCCGTGGCAGTGTCAACTCTCCCTAGCCTTAACCAAATGGCAAGCATGGGGCCGTGGCAGTGTCAACTCTCCCTAGCCTTAACCAAATGGCAAGCATGGGGCCGTGGCAGTGTCAACTCTCGGGGTTCTTGGGGCTGCCGTCATCAAGTAAAGACATTGCGACTATGGATCCAATGAAAAGTAGAAACCATAACGTACTCATTAAAGATAATAGCCCCAGGTTTCCCTTAGCTACCCAATAAGCAGCAGAGAATATGTTTAATTGAGTGAGAATAAACTTGGCGTTACGTTTGTGGATTGACATCATGATGCGGTTGGGGGTTGGCGACAGGTGTATTATAGCACAGGTCCGGCAGACAGTGGAAAGGGGCCAATGCCAACGGCACCAACCCCCCATGCAATCGGCCAATGCCAACAGCAGCCAGCGGCAACAATCAGCCCGCAGCCACTGCCAGCAATCGATCCGCCACTGCACCTTTCGCAGTACGCTTACCATCGAGATAATACAAGGTATAGACTCGCCCCGGCTTCACACTAGGGGTGACCGTGATGGCCAAGGCCTTACCGTTGATGCGGATGGCAGTTTCGGTTTTGGTACCGGTTGCCGTAGCTTGTTGCACGGTGTCGGCTTCGGTGTCGGCGAGACGGGTAGCCAGAGTCTCAGGCTTACGGATGGTGAGAGGGGGAGTAGCCATGGTTGGTGGAGGGTGGGTTGTGTTGTGGGGTGAATCCCCGGGACCTTGCTATTGTAGGGTAGGCAATGGATGTTGTCAATACCCGGTTAATGGTGGCGGTGGTCTGGACCTTGCCATTATAGCCCAGGGGAGAGACGGTTGTCAATGCCTGGTTATTGGTGGGGATCGTCGGGACCTTGCCATTATAGGCGAGACAATGGATGTTGTCAATACCTGGCGGCAGGATCCCCCGAGGGTCACCATATTATGGCATATTGCCAGGATTATTGCAACCCCTTGGCCCCGGTTTGTACCTAGGCATATTCTCCCCGCCCATGGTGCGTTTTGTTACGATCTGGGGGCAATTAAGTTTTGTCACGATTCGGAGTTTGTTACCTTGTGGCATCGACTCGGAGTTTGCCATCCCCAAGGCATTGACAGCCGCCGGAATCCACGCTATAATACGCAGACAACCAAACGAGGGGTGAGGTAACCCTGCTGACGAAAAAGGTCGCCACCGAACCTGCCTGCTTATAGTTATTACCGGATAGTAAAAAAAGGGGGGGGGTTAGCCCCGGGTTTATCCCAGGGTCACAACCCTGGAGCCATAACCCTAGGGTCATAACCCCGAAGTCAAACCCCGAAGTCAAACCCCGAAGCCACAACCCCGGAGCCACAACCCCGGAGTCATAACCCCGGAGCCAAAACCCCAAAGTCAAACCCCAGAGTCATAACCCTAGGGTCATAACCCCGGAGCCAAAACCCCAAAGTCAAACCCCACAGCAATCAGGAATTACGGGCAATGACTTTTCTCAGGAATTCCAACCCATTTTTATTGCTATCAATGAAATGGTAGCTAGCCTCACCACCCAGCAAACAATGGCCAGCTTGAGCAGGTAATAGGGAAAACCCTACTTCACCTGCCATTACTTGGGCGAACCCGGCAATGCAGTGAACTGTACCGCAATCGCCAAAGGCTTCTTTACCCATAATTTCTTTGCCAAGGCCGACACGAGCCCAGAGGGAGCCCCATGCCTGATGCCATTGCCTCATATCGAAGTTCTTCAAACCACGCTCTACAACCCAAAGCGCAACGTGCAATAGGTTAGCCTCTTGTTGCTCGGGAGTGAGTTTGACTTCTAGGCTTTCAGGAATATGGGGCAACGGGGGAAGGCCGGAAGTAGTATCCAGCTTCTGGAGATTTAGGCGAGTGGCTTCAGCGAGATTGCGTGTGGATGTTGTCATGGTTTTGGAAGGGGGGGGATAGTTGCCGGGTTGGTTGGTTGGTTGGTTGACTCTGTAATTATAGCATGGGTGCCACCGGATGGCAACCCTCTGGGGATAATCTCCAAGGCCACAACCCCGGAGTCAATACCCCGGAGTCAATACCCAATCCCCAATCCCAAAGTCAGGCCGCAGCAAACTGCTTATTCCGCGAATAGAAACGCTCACAGCCATACTTGGCCGCAATTTCATCCAAACTACCCGGATTGGAGCGGCTCCGGCCCAACCCTGCAGGCCTCCAGAACCAGCATTTCCGGACACTATGCCAGCGGCACCCCAGAGCCTTAAGGTCTTCCTTAACGGGCTTGGTATTACCCGTGACCCATACCCATAGGCCAATAAGGCTGATATCAAGGTTGGGAATCTTGAGCAATTCCGCAATTTGGTCCATGATGGCTTGTTCGGTCTTGGCGGTATAGCAATAGGTCCGGCCATCGTCCTCTTGACCGTTGCAGCTTGCGAGAGCGGCATGATAGGCAGCATTAAGGGCCTTCATGGTATCCAGATCGCCACCAAGATCAGGGTGGTGCTTGCGAGCCAGATCACGGTAAGCGCTTTTGACTTGCTCAACAGTGGTGAAGCCAGTGAAGAATGTCATAGCCGGTTCCAGGTGGTGAGTGGGAACGATGTTAGTGTAGCATGGTTGCCGGTGGGTCGTCAACCCCCCTTTTTTTAGGGGGAAGGTTAAACCGCTACCTGCTGGCCCATGAATTATAGCATGTCCGAGGGCCAACCGTGGTCAGCCAGGAGTTAATGCACATGGGCCGACACATTGCCGAAGGGATTGACAAGGCTGGGGGAGTCACCCTATAATGGGCAAACAATCAGAGAAGGGGCGGGGTAGCCCTTATGACGAAAAATATCGCCACGGCCCCTACTTGCAATTAAAGAGTTTATGCCATTGAGTTTATGCCATGGTGCATTTTGCAAGGTAATGTAGAATCCAGGGGTGCGTTTTCCGGGTAATGTAGAATGCCCCAAATTGAAAATCGAAAATTCATTCCCTGAGATCCGTTGCAGGGCAACGGAGTTACTCCTAAAAAAAAAATTTTTTTTAGGACCTAATGAAAAAACGATCCAAAAGTTCCACATTTGAATGCATATTCTGCACCCCAGGGTCTTTATATACACTTTTTCGCGAATATATGTATAATAAGTGTTTATCTTATGTTGTGGTAGTTGGTATCGGTAACCTAGTTAAGAACCGCAATGAGCCCCCATCCTAATCACCCCTCAGACACAGTAAGTTGCACAAGCATACAATTCATATTGCTAATCCAGGCATGATGCACATTAGCATCAAAAATGAATACATCCCCAGATTTAATCCTTAGAAGGCGATCCATCCCAGAGACAAAAAGCTCAACGTAGTCGCCGGAGGTATTCCTTTCTTGTACGGCATTGATGGGCCTAATATCAATCATCCAAGATAATACAGTCCCCATACCATAATCATCGTGGCCAAGGATTGATCCAGAAAGGGGCAGCAGACAAGGGGTCACATACCCTGTTACTTCCTTATACTCCAATCCCTTACCACTAGCAAAGTCTGCTAACGGTTTAACTAGATCGTCTGTAAGTTTTAGACTACGGGGCTCTATATCACCTAGATAGCACGGAGAGTAAATGAGGGGGAATTCGGTCGGAGTCTCGATGTTACCTAAGACTTTTGCCATGGTTGGGGTTTGGTGCCGAGGGTGCATTTTGTGAGTAATGTGGAACCTTCGGGTGCTTTTTCCAGGTAATGTAGAAACCCCAATTTGAAAAGTCTGAAAGTCAACCGCTGAGATCGACTGCAGGGCAACGGAGTTACTCCTAAAAAAATTAAAAATTTTAGGACCTAGTGGAAAAACGATCCGAGAGTTCCACATTTGATGGCATATTCTGCACCCTACCATCATATACTCGCGAAAAGTATATTTAATAGAAGACTCTTATGTATAGTTCCATAACCAATAAGAAATCCCTATCGCTGCACCCCAATTCAAAGTCAATCCACAGCCAACTCAAAGTCAACCTCAAAGGGGCCATCCCACTCCTGAGCCCATTGTGGGGCGCCCTTGAAGCGAAGATTCCCCCTACGCACAGGGTAAGCAGTGTCCCCGACCCATTCTTGAGCCAGGAAGGTGCAGCGTAGGGTGTGTGCCATTGTGTAATCGGTGCGGTTGGGTTCGGTTGGTGACGAACCTAGTTTAGCATGGGGCCGATGGGAACGTCAACCCCCGAACTTCAAGGATTGGCAAGCATGGTTTCCGGTAGGTTGTCAACGTCATGGCCCCAACCCCACGGCCACTAACCCTGACAGCAATCAGCGCCGGTACAAATATCCCCCGGCCCAATTTGCATTTCGGTAGCAAGTCTCAGGGTCCGTCAACAAATTGTAACGAATTCCTTTGGCAGGATACTTCCAATTGGCCGCCTTGTAGACATTCCCATCACGGTCAATGAAAGCATGGGCAGAGCGATTGCCAGACGTTGACATTATGATTTTCAGATACTTGCGGCCTTCCTCCACTGAGAATGTCGGGGCATAACCCTTGCCAACCCCATCGGGATTAAACCGCGCATAGTTATCAGCCAGGGCCGCACACAATTTAAGGGTGGCGGTGAGAACCGGGCTAGGTGCCTCAGGGGTGGTAGCCTCGGGATTCGTGGCCAGTTCGGCAGCAATCATGGCGGGTCGGGAACGGTGTTGTTCGGTTCCTGCCTATTATACGCCTTAGGGGCTCAAACTGTCAAGGCATTGCCAGGGGGAACCAGGGGGGCATACCAAAGGAAACCAATGGGCTTACCGGGCAACCAGGGGGCCAGAATGGCAAAAAAAGCAAAAAGCCAAGGGACCCCCACCGAGCCGAGGCTCAGAAACCCAGTCACTGTCAGGGATTTTCCCTTACTGTGGTTGTCTTAATTTGAGAGTGCCCTAGGTGGGTGCCTTTTGTGGCTATAACCAAAGTTTCAAACCTGAAAAATTAAAAAATTTGAATTTATTATATTTTTCTATTATACCAACACACTACAATGTCATAATACTATAATGTCATAATGTCACAACAGTATAACACTATCGTTATATGAGCATAAAGTCATTTTGATCTTGGAGGCACCTTGACACTACGGCACCTTGACCCCATAGTGCCAACATATCATGGCATCGTCTCACAGTAACATCATTGCGCTAACACACTATAATGCCATAACAGTATAACACTATCGTTATACGATTATGGTGTCATAAACCCTGGATACCAAATCGTGTCTGGGCAGGCCCAAGGTCTTCAAGGTCTAGCGTGATACCATGACGATCGGCAAACCTCCAGGCGGAAGCGTCAAGGCGCTCACGGTCTTCGGCAGTGAATTTACGGATGATGGATAGGGGCATCGTAGGCGAAACGGTGGGATGAATGCCGGGAAGGCCCCGGCAGGCCGTGGAAATCAGGCGGATACCTCTTGTTCGGTTAGCCAGGCTTCTACGGCAGCCAGCGCCGACGGGGAAACCATGCGATGGCCGACGGGCTGCCATGTGTGACTGGCCCATCCGCCGGCGGGCTGCTCATGCCATTCAGTCAACCTGCGGAACATATAGAAAACCGCTGTTTCATTAAGCGACAGTAAATCAGGAAAATACTGATACTCTACCTGAAAAAGGAGATACCAAGAAAAAGCGTTTCTGGGCCAGGCTTGGACGGTCAAGCCGGTGGCGGGGTCAGTGTAAACGGTTGTGACGGCAAGGGTGTTGGTCATTGGTGGTTGGCTGCAGGGAAAGAAAGGCCAAAGTTAAGAATTGAAGTGGTCATATTCATAATCACCTAAATCTAAATCCTCCATGGATTGATTCATGAACTCTTTTCGGTTAGTGGCATCACACTTTCTGGCAGCGTGGCATACGGATTCATGGGACTAAAGAGAGGGAAGTCAAGAAGTTAGGAATAAACAAAATCCAAGCCTTGAACCGCCCGGTAACCATCCTT
>Ga0114973_10003544_pt1 | contig 10978 bp, 10 predicted proteins | sample M_140807_MF_Meta_FD_87025 | JGI IMG/M metagenome (GOLD analysis project Ga0114973, IMG submission 87025) | Freshwater microbial communities from Lake Montjoie, Canada to study carbon cycling - M_140807_MF_MetaG | ecosystem: Environmental > Aquatic > Freshwater > Lake | place: Lake Montjoie... | reverse complement strand
GTGACCATGACGCGTGCGCCGCCATTACGGAGCGACTGGGCTGAACCCTTGCCAACGTCGCCAAAGCCAGCAACGCAAGCTACCTTTCCGGCGAGCATGACGTCAGTAGCGCGACGAATGGCGTCGACGAGCGATTCCTTGCAGCCATAAAGATTGTCGAACTTTGATTTGGTCACGCTGTCGTTGACGTTGATCGCAGGAAAAGGCAACTCGCCCTTCTTCGCGATATCGTACAAGCGATGGACACCCGTTGTGGTCTCTTCCGAAACGCCCTTGAGGTTCTTCACCGTCTCAGTAAGATAGGCTGGCTTTTTGGAGACAAACGCCTTCAACGCTCGCTGAAATTCAACTTCTTCTTCATTCTCTGGATCGCCAAAGGTTTCGCCGCGTTCAAGCTTTGCGCCCCACAAGGCGAACATGGTGGCATCACCGCCATCATCGAGGATAATATTCGCTGTCGTGTCGTCACCCCAATCAAAGATGCGACCGACATAATCCCAGTAATCGGCAAGGCTTTCACCCTTTATGGCAAACACAGGAATGTCGCTTGCTGCTATGGCTGCCGCGGCATGGTTTTGCGTCGAGAAAATGTTGCACGTTGCCCAGCGGACGTCAGCGCCAAGCGCCGTCAAAGTCTCGATGAGAACAGCCGTTTGAATTGTCATGTGCAGCGAACCAACGATCCGCGCCCCCTTCAGTGGCTGTGACGCACCAAATTCTTCGCGCAAGGCCATAAGACCCGGCATTTCGGTTTCTGCAATATTGATTTCTTTACGGCCAAAATCGGCCTCGCCGATATCGGCAATGACATAATCGTTGAAAGCCACAGGCTTATTCTCCGGGAGGTTTTAGACTGCCCCGCCCATAACTGTGGATTACATCAAAATCAAATATAAAGATTTCTTTATATGGCTCGGTATATGAGTACCATTGCCAGCGACATATGACCCGGGCGCTTCAGAGTTATCATTGGTCTTAAAAATTGTGGCAGCCAGCGACGCCTACTTGACTTGGCAAAGCGGGTCCCGGATATGGATTCCATACCTCTATTAAAGGAAAGAGCGCATGAGCATTTCTGTTGGCGACAAAATCCCGGACGTTAAACTGGTGAAGGCAACCGACCAAGGCCCGCAGCCCATTCAATCAGCCGAATATTTCGCAGGGCGTCGCATAGCGTTGTTCTCGGTCCCCGGCGCCTTCACGCCAACATGTTCAGCGCGCCATCTTCCCGGCTTCGTTGAGAAATCCGATGAACTTTCTTCAAAAGGCATAGATGAAATAGCCTGCACCGCAGTGAATGACGCCTTTGTGCTGGGTGCATGGAACAAGTCGGGCGGGTCGGACGCGATCACTATGCTTGCAGATGGCAATGGCGACTTTGCTGCGGCGCTGGGGCTGGAAATGGACGGAAGCGCATATGGCATGGGCAAACGCGGCCAGCGTTTCTCGCTCGTCGTGAACGATGGCGTAGTGGAACACGTCAATGTCGAAGCGCCAGGCGATTTCAATGTAAGCTCGGCAGAATATATGCTCGGCCAACTCTGATAGCACATTAAACCTACCGCGTTGGTACATGAACGGGAGGGGCAACCCTCCCTTTTTTGTTGCCAAAATCGAAAAATTCGGTGAAGCTTTGCTATGCCCAGCCAACAAACACAAAACATCATTAATCAATTAGTTACCGAATATGAATCTTCGGTAAAACGGCTCCAATCCGCGCTTGCAGCTTATTTGAAGGACAAAACCGTTCCGTCGGCGGACCGACGCGCGAATAATGATTTTTGTTACCCGGAACTCGTAATCACTTACGCTGGCAAGACGCGCGTGAGCAAATCCAACCTTGCATTTGGCAAGCTGGAGAAGATCGGCACGTTCCGCACAACCTTCACCAAACCCGACCTTTTCGCGGAATATATTGGTGAACAGCTTGATTTGTTGGTCGAACAATATGAACTCGACATATCCGTCGGCCGCAGCACCCAGGAAATTCCCTTCCCCTATGTGATGGATGGGTCAGCCGACCTTGAGCTTAGCACCATTAGCCCGAATGAATTGGCGCGTTATTTCCCGACAACTGAGCTAGCAGACATTGGCGACGAGATTGCCGATGGCCTTTTGCGGGTAAGGGGCAATAGCAGTTCCCCGCTCGCGCTCTTCGACGGATTACGTACGGACTTCTCTCTCGCCCGACTTCGCCATTACACAGGTGCGCCTGCCGAACATGTTCAGCACTATATCCTGTTCACCAACTATCACCGTTATGTCGACGAATTCGTCAGTTGGGCCTGCAATCAAGTCGGCAACGGCGGCTATACCGCTTTATCGGGTGCTGGCGGGCTATATGTCGACAAACCAACAGACAATGCCGCGCAGCTTGTCGCCGACAGCACTTGGCGCAGACACCAGATGCCCGCATACCATCTTATCGCACCGGATCGTTCGGGGATCACCCTGGTCAACATCGGCGTTGGCCCATCTAATGCAAAAACCATTTGCGACCATCTAGCGGTATTGCGGCCCGAAGCTTGGTTAATGATTGGCCATTGCGGCGGGCTTCGTGAGACCCAGCGCATTGGCGATTATGTTCTTGCGCATGCCTATTTGCGCGACGACCATATACTGGACGATGTTCTGCCGCCGGAAATTCCCATCCCTCCCATCGCCGAAGTGCAGCAAGCATTGGCGAGCGCTGCAGAATATGTTTCGGGCACCAGCGGTGCAGACCTGAAACGGCGCATGCGAACCGGGACCGTTGTAACCACCGACGACCGAAACTGGGAGTTGCGTTATTCCGCGTCCGCGCTGCGCTTCTCACAAAGCCGTGCCATTGCTATCGACATGGAGTCAGCGACCATTGCAGCGCAAGGCTATCGTTTTCGCGTGCCATATGGCACGTTGTTATGTGTTTCGGACAAACCTTTGCACGGCGAGATTAAGCTGCCAGGACAGGCAAACAGGTTTTACGAAGAGGCAATTGCAGCGCATTTACAAATCGGCATTCAAACCTGCGAGTTGCTGCGCGAGGCTGGAAATAGCCTACACAGCCGCAAGTTGCGCGCATTCAACGAGCCGCCTTTTAGATAAGCGCGTAGGAACGAAACCCACGCCAAACGATTATTGTGAGTGATTACAACCAAGGAGGAACCCCTATGCAGAAAAAGCCCAAAGAAACCGGAACATTCGACAAGGTTTTGAACAAACTGCGGAGCATCGCAAACGGCCTTACCGGGGGTGCGCGTTCAGCGGCTGATTCCGCGTCCACCACCGCCAAATCAGCTGTGGAAACTGCATCAAATGCTGCTGCTAGCGCTGGCGCAGCGATAAAGGAAAATCCTCGCAAAACCGCTGCCGTAGCGGGCGCAGTAATCGCAACCGCGGCTGCCGCTGTGGCCGGCAAAAAAGTTTATGACCGCAAAGCCGCCAGCAGCGCAAAACCGGCAGCGAAGAAACCGGCGGCTAAAAAGCCCGCTGCGAAGAAGCCTGCAACAAAGATGGTTGCGAAACCTGCTGCTGCACCTGCCACACCAGCAAAGCCTGCAACGCGCGCAAAACCAGCTGTAAAAAAAGCTACGCCGGCCAAACCAGCGCCTAAAACAACCGCCTAACTTAGCGGATATACACGGCCCCGCTCAATACAGGCGGGTCCGTGTTAGCTACCAGCCCTTTTTCGCGCCCTTATTTTGCGTCTTCAGCCATTTCATCAGTGGCGCAAAATATTCGAGCATTGGCTTACCCGACATGTCACGTGTCCCCGTAAACGCCTGCAGCGCATCTGGCCAAGGCTTGGATGCCCCCATTTCAAGCATTGCATTCAGCCGCGTTCCTACTTCCTTGTTGCCGTAGAACGAGCAGCGGTGAAGTGGCCCTTTCCATCCAGAGATATCGCAAGCCGCCTTGTAAAACTGGAACTGCAATATGCGTGCAAGGAAATAACGGGTGTAGGGTGTGTTGCCGGGAATGTGATATTTCGCTCCAGCATCAAAACGGTCGGCTGCACGCGTAACTGGCGGAACAATGCCCTGGTATTGTAAGCGTAAGTCGGTCCAGCCCTTGTTGTAATCTGCTGGCATGATGGAACCGTTAAAAACGCCCCAGCGCCATTTGTCGATCAGTAAGCCAAATGGCAGGAACGCCACCTTGTCCATGGCTTGACGCAGCAAAAGACCATTGTCCTTATCAGCACCCGGAACCTTCGTAGGGTCAAGTAGTCCGATCTGAACAAGATAATTTGGCGAAATCGACAATGCGATGGCGTCACCAATCGCCTCATGAAAACCGTCATTCGCACCGTTTAGATACAGATAGGGCTGTTTATTGTAGGCGCGCTGATAATAATTGTGACCAAGCTCATGATGAATAGTCACGAAGTCGTCTGTGTTGACCTTGATGCACATTTTGATGCGAAGGTCTTCCACATTGTCGATGTTCCAAGCCGATGCGTGGCAGACCACTTCACGGTCCGTTGGCTTGATAAACTGCGCACGGTCCCAAAAAGTTTTTGGCAATGGGGCAAAGCCGAGCGACGAAAAGAAGCTCTCGCCGACCTTCACCATATCTTTTTCCGCCTTGCCGCGGCTTGCAGTGAAATCTGCTACTTCCGTTTGCTTATACCCCTTCGTCACCAAAAGCGCACCAATGTCATACCCGATGTCGCCGGCACCTGGCGGAGCAACAACATCATAGATATTGCCCCATTCCTGCGCCCACATATTGCCCAGTAAATCGGCGCGGATTGGCCCTGTTTTGGATTGGACCGCATCGCCATATTTCTTGTTCACCTGCGTGCGGACATAGGTGTGCAGCTCATCGTACAGCGGCTTTACCTCAAGCCACAATTTGTCGGTCAAATTGGCAAAGTCATCTGCGGGCATGTCATATCCCGACCGCCACATCGCGCCGACATCGGCATAGCCAAGTTCGGTCGCGCCCTTATTGGCGATTTCTACCATCCGGGCATAATCTGGCCCCATGGGCGCACCGACATTGTCGTGCCAGCTGACCCACATTTCTTTCAGTTCATCGGGATTGCGGTTAGATCCCATCTCCGCCTCGATATCCGAACCGTTGATTTCCTTGCCACGCAACGTGCCGCGTCCCTTGCCATAAGAAGACTGCAATTTGGTCGAGATGGTCGCAAGTTCCGCTGCTGCCCCGGGCGTTATTGGTGCTGGCAAAACAATGCCACCACGCAGAATGTCCAGCTTGCGCTTTGTGTCATAGGAGAGCCCTGGCAGCGCCTGATATCTGGCAGCCTCAAGCGCATAGCCAACGGCTTTTTCCGTGCCGATTTCACCGTAGCGTGCGGCGATGGCATCGGTGTCATCCGTCAAATAGGTAGCGTTAATCCAAGCGACGCGGCCACCTTCGACAGAGAAATCAAATAAGTCCTTTTCGGCGCGAGCAACAAACGCATCGGCGTCAGAAACCGTCGGCGCTGCGGCCGCATTGGCAGCGTCCTGAGCGATGGCGGCAGTTGGTGCAGATAGCGAAGCGCATGCCAAAGCAGCAATAGATACAAGAATTTTCATATTTGGTTCCTGACAAACAATATGGTTCGTTGGTGAAACTTTCGGCATGCCCCGTCAAGCGACGTGACGCGCCATTCGTCTAATGCCGAGCGCGACCAGCAAACCAAAAAACGTCACCAAAAATAATATCATTTTTATAGGCCGCATCTTTGCTGCAATGTTTGCCAGCAGATCAACCCCACCGGTGCCTGCAGCTTGAACCAGCTGGCTTATGGTTTCGGCAAAATCAGAGATTGCAAAAACAATGGCGGCAATCATGAAGACTTTGCCAAGCCGCGCGAGCATTGCGCGCGATGACGCTGCGAACATCCGTCCGCCGGCAAACGCACCCCACGCATAAACGCCGATAAAAATGAGGTCCAACTCCATACTATAGATTGCCAGATCCATCACACCGGCCGCAGCCCAGCCGGCATGGATGATATCCACACGCGCAGCACTGCCCGCTGCCTGATGGTCGCTCATACCCAAGGACGAAGCGTCGGTAACCAGCCAAACGTTCATAACGATTTGAGTGGCTAACAACAAAATGCCGAACAACCAGAACGTCCAGAAACGCCTTTCTAGAGCAGATTCTCCACGCATGACCTTCACCCCAAAGACGCAGACAATGCACCTGACAGGGCATCCTCGCGCGTCAGATGATAGGTTGTGTAGTCATGCAGCTGCCCACCATGATCACGCTTATGTTCCAGCACCAACTTCCCGCCCAAACGTTCGACGGCGGTACGGGACCGGAAATTATTCGCGCCGACCTGAAAGACCACGGTCTGAACAAACTGGAAAATATAATCGAGCATCAGCGCCTTCACCTCGCGGTTAACACCGGTGCGCCAATATGCCGTCGCGAAGAAGGTCCAGCCAATTTCGATTTCATCGGCGATGGCGGCGTAATTGGCAAAGCGCGTGCCGCCAATGATTTCGCCTGTTGTTGTGTCTAATACCGCAAACGCTCCTTGCGATGCGATGGCGTCGCCGAAAAAATCGTCGAACACCGCTCGTTTATAGCGATCACGAAATGGGTGCATCGCCCATATTTCAGGGTCTGACGCCACGGCAAACAGCCCATCATAGTCGGCCACTACCAAAGGTCGCAGTGAAACGCGCTTGCCCGTCAAAACAGGCTGAATGTCAAACAGCGGCAACGTCACCAGACCTCACCCGTCAAGGCCTCGACAAAAGCTTGCCCAAGCTCAGGCTTTATGACTGCGCTCATATGATTGCCCGGAACTAGGACTAACTTTCCACGGCGCAGAAGCGCTGCCAGGTCCGCAACCGAGCCATTATCATTATCCTGCTCTCCGCACACCAAGGCGACGGGTAATGTCCATTGGGCAATCTGCGCCGCGCTTGTGTCGGCGAATGTTTCCAAAATATGCCGCAATGCTTCTGGGTCACCACCTGTGGTTTTCAAGAACGCCTCCGCCATCCATGCGGCCGAACCTTTTTCATGATGCCCCAGATTATCGAAGACGTGGCGAAAATGAACGCCGCGATGGGCTGTGTTCGTTAGCCCCTCCAAACCCATGCCAGAAATAACCGCCCTGCCCGGTGCCGCGCCGCGCGTTAGCATACGCGAGACAGTGCGCCCACCAAGCGAGTATCCGCCCAAGTCGTAATCCTCGACACCCAAATGTGCCAACAACGCAAACTGATCATCGGCTAAGACATCGCGAGGATAATGCGCCGGATCGTGAGGCTTTCCGCTAAGGCCATGTGCGCGCAGGTCAGGCATGATTACCCGGTATCCAGCGTTCGCCAGCGCAGCAGCATGACCATATCTAATCCAGTTGGTGTCCGCGTCGGACATGAACCCATGGATAAGCAGCAAGGGGCGTCCTTGCCCGATTTCACGCCAGGCAATTTTGACGCCGTCGGCGGCCAGGAAACTGTCGCATGTAATCATCGGTTACTTCTTTGTGCGTTCAGACATAATGTGTTCCTAATGCCACGCGCCTTTCTATCAGGAAAGTTTTTTCGAAATTGTGCGCTGCACCAAAAACAATCTTGCCAATAATAAGCATAGCTATTATGTTGATGGCATGAGTGATGATCTGGGCTTTCTGTTGGGAGACGCTGCGCGATTGCTTCGGCGGTCGTTTGACGAACGCGCCCGCGCCATGGGCGTTACTCGGCCGCAATGGCGCGTACTCGCCCTGCTCAAGCGTTTCGACGGAAGTACGCAGGTGACCGTCGCTGACATGCTTGATGTGGAGCCCATCACTCTTGGAAGAATGGTTGACCGCATGCAGGATGCAGGCATGGTCGAACGCCGCGCTGACCCCGCGGACCGCCGGAGATGGCGCTTACACCTCACCGCGGAAGGTGAACAGAAAATCGAGGCTTTGCGTCCGACTGCACTCGCGCTTTTTGACGACGCGATGGCCGGTCTGGATGAAGCACAACGTTTGGAATTGGAAGCAATGTTGAATATCGTTCGCGCAAATCTAACTCGCAAACCGCTTGAGGTGTCCCATGGCTGAGGCTGATCCACAAATTGACATCAGGGCCAAGTCTTCGACAAAATCTCGCAGGTTTGGGCGTTTGGTGCTTCTTGCTTCTGTTCCGCTGCTGCTGGTGGGCGGGGCGACAGCCTATTATATCGTGAACGACCATTATGTGTCGACCGACAATGCCTATGTCCAGCAAGACAAGGTATCGATTTCAGCCGAGGTCGGCGGACGCATCGTTGACGTCGCCGTACGCGAGAATGATGTGGTCAAGGAAGGCGACCTTTTGTTCCGGGTTGATCCGGCGCCTTACAGGATCGCTATTGAGCAAGCCGACGCAGCGATTGCGGCAGCGCAGGTTCGGGTTTCATCGCTTCAAACCGAATATCAGACCACGAATGTTGATATTGATAGCGCGCGGGAAGACGTTGCGTTTTATGAAAAGGAATATCAGCGGCAATCGTCGCTCATGCAGGACGGCTTTACCACGCGTGCTAGGTTGCAGGCCGCCGAACATGCCTTGTCCGACGCACGCAGTCGGGTAGCATCCGCACAAGCCAGTGCAATAAAGGCACGTACTGCCCTCGCCACCGGATCGGCCGTACCCGGTGTAAATCCTGCCATTAAGGCAGGTCAGGTGCAGCGTGAGCAAGCTATGCTCAACCTTTCGCGCACTGAAGTACGCGCGCCTGTCGCTGGTGTCGTAAGTCAAGCAGATCGTTTGCAATCTGGCCAAATGATGGTGCAGGGCTTGCCCGGCGTGACGATCGTAGCCAGCAGCAAAACTTGGGTCGAAGCCAATTTTAAGGAAACCGACCTAGCAAACATGCGCGTCGGACAACCCGCCGAAATCACATTTGATGCATACCCGAACCTAAAGGTGCGCGGTAAGGTATCAAGCATTGGCGCTGGCACGGGCTCAGAATTTTCTGTCCTTCCGGCGCAAAACGCCAATGGCAATTGGGTCAAGGTAACCCAGCGCGTACCCGTGCGGATATCGATTATCGACAAGCCGAAGCGTGCAATGATTGCAGGATTGTCGGCCCATGTCCGCATCGACACCGACAAGTAATCCGCTCGATCAAGCGGCCTATCCGGTCAAAAACAAGGCGCTGCTGACGCTTGCCGTCATGGGTGCGATGATTATCCAGATCTTGGATTCGACAATTGCAAATGTGGCCATCCCGCACATGCAAACCAGCCTTGGCGCAACGATGGATACCATCACATGGGTCCTCACGAGTTATATCGTCGCAAGCGCCGTTGCCATGCCGATCACGGGATGGCTTGCCGACCGGATTGGTTCGCGAAATCTGTTTCTGGGAGCGGCGGCAGGTTTTATCGTCGCATCAATGCTGTGCGGAATCGCAACCAGTCTTACCGAGATGGTCGCGTTCCGCATATTGCAAGGGGTATGCGCCGCCTTCATCGGGCCACTTTCACAGACCATTATGCTGGACATCAACAAGCCATCCGACGTGCCGCGCGCAATGTCCATCTGGGGCATGGGCATAATGATCGCGCCCATATTGGGTCCGATGATCGGGGGTTGGTTAACCGAGAATTACAACTGGCGCTGGGTATTTTACATCAATCTGCCAATCGGTATTCCGACATTAGCTATCCTCTGGTGGCTACTCCCATCCCGCCCCATCAACCGGCGAGAGCTTGATCGTTTCGGCTTTGCAATGCTCGCCATTGGCCTTGCGACGCTGCAGTTGTTAGTTGACCGCGGTCAGCAAGAGGACTGGCTGCAAAGCTGGGAAATCATCATCGAACTGGTTGTCGTGCTGGCTGCGCTTTGGATGTTTGCGATGCATCAGATGACGACCCGCCGTCCGATGTTTGAGCGGCTCTTGGTTACGGACCGCAACTTCTTCATTTCGCTAAACATGATGCTACTTGTCGGTATGATGATGTTCGGCATCTTTGCCTTGCTGCCGCCGATGTTGCAAAATCTTTATGGAAATTCCGTTTACGACACTGGGATGCTTGTCGCACCGCGCGGTGTCGGCACAATGCTTGCGATGTTTTTAGCTACGAAATTAGGCAATAAGGTTGATCCGCGCTCTTTGATCTTCTGCGGCTTCCTGATTACTGCGGCGTCCATGTGGGTTATGACCAGTTGGTCGTTGGATATGGACTGGCACCTGATCGTCTACACGGGTCTGCTTCAGGGCTTCGGCATGGGATTCGTCTTCATTCCACTGAACGCTGTTGCATTTTCTACGCTACCCTTGCGGTTGCGGACAGATGGATCCAGTTTGCTTTACCTGTTCCGTAACATTGGTGGAAGTTTCGGGATATCCCTTATGACGACGATGCTCGCGCGCAATATGCAGACCAGCCACGAAGATTTGGCATCGCATGTGACGGCCTCTTCAATGAACGCCGTAGATCCGTCGACCGCAGACCGACTGGGGTCCATTGGCGAAGCAGCGATGCAAATTGTAAATCTTGAAATCAACAGGCAAGCCGCAATGATCGCCTATCTCGACGACTTCAAACTGATGATGGTCATGCTGATAATCGTCAGCCCTCTGGTTTTCTTTTTGAAGCCCGGCAAAGCAGCCCCAGTGCAGCAGCCGGCAACGGCGGACTGACGATTACGCCGAGCGCGCAACCAGTCCCTTTTGCTGCATCCGCCACACCGCCATCTCGATGCGGTCCTGACCAAAAAAGGGCTCGCCATCGAATACTAAGGTTGGGACACCCCAATGGCCCGCAGCCTCTAGCGCAGCTTGGTTGGCCGCAATTTCAGCGTCGATGACTTCTGCATCTTTAATGGCTTGGGCGTCCAATTCGTCCAAGTCCAATCCGGCACGCATCGCCGCACCCGCCAAATGGTCCCCATCATGCCAATTTTCCGCGCCACCCCAGATAAGACGTGAGACTTCATCGCAAAAGGCAAGGCTCTTGCCGCGCCGTGCCGCGGCTTGACCAAGACGTGTCAGACGAAAGATATAGGGCTGCTCGTCCGCAATTTTGCGCGTCATCACG
>Ga0114973_10003541_pt1 | contig 10981 bp, 16 predicted proteins | sample M_140807_MF_Meta_FD_87025 | JGI IMG/M metagenome (GOLD analysis project Ga0114973, IMG submission 87025) | Freshwater microbial communities from Lake Montjoie, Canada to study carbon cycling - M_140807_MF_MetaG | ecosystem: Environmental > Aquatic > Freshwater > Lake | place: Lake Montjoie... | reverse complement strand
TCATCTTTTAACATACGATAGGTTGCTTTATCTTTATGTTTCTTGCGAAACTGTTTAAGCGTTTCTCTATCATGATTTTTCTTAAATTTTAAGTTTTGAGTCTTTTCTGTTTTTTTTGTACCACCGGTAACCATCGTGCTTGCCTATATTAATTAAAGGATCCGATCTGCTAGATTAAAAGAAATCAATTCTTCTGAACTCAACCATGTATCACTTGGCCCTAGAAGTTTTGATTTAATGATGCGAGGTTCCAGATCGGACGCCTCTCGCAAAATATTAAGCATTTTATTGTTACTACTTTCGTTCTCTTTGGCAGCTGCCTTTATATCATGGTATTTACCTTCCGTAACATCTGAGAATTGATGGCACATTATACCAGCATTCTTTGATATCACTCTATAACCTTTTGCACCTGAAGCAAAAATCAAAAAGGCAGCAGAAAAAATTGAACCTATAGCTACAGTTGAAACAGGATACTTACTAGCACCCATTATATCAATGAGAGCAAATGCATCATACAAGGATCCACCAAAGCTGTTAATATATAGTGTTAAAATTTTCCCATCTTCTTCAATCATGTTTTCATAAGCTATCCATTGTATTGCTTTTCTTACATTGTCCTCATCAATATCACCAATTAGGAAATGTGTGTGGTTCTCTAAAAATTTTAGCTGTATCTTATCTTCGGCTGGAAGAAAATCTTCCATCGGATACTTACTTTTCATAGCAAAGCGTCCCTTTGTGATAAAATTGGGTTTTTAATTGGCCACCAAATATTCAAATCACTACTATTCCAAGGCAATGTGAATTGTGTGGTAATATCATAATAAGCATCTAATTTATAACTGAACACTCCGTAATCACTCATAACCAAATGGGCATTACCAAATTTAGGAGGAACTAAGACCTGCAATCTATTTTTATCTGAAATAGTTAAAGAAATCCATTTGCGATATTGTGAAGATTCCGGATCATTGTTAACAACAATAAAATAGAAACTTCCGTATAAACAAGAAATAAGTTTGGTTGTATAGCTATCACCGTGAATTCCTCTAATAACATTTTTTCTGGATGTGCTGACACTATCTAAAACAAAATCTGTTTTTATTCCAGCTTCTTTATAAATTTTCTCGTTATACGATTCGGTGTTTGTTCCTCTATGATCTTCATGTACAACGGGTGGTGTAATTACCAATACGCCATCTAATGCTGTTTTTTCTATCTTAATCATCAAATCATCCTATAATTGAAATACCAGGACCAATGTCTATGGATTTCTTTTTCCAAGGGAAATCACCCGAATATTTCTTTTCGTTAACTTTATTACCATTATCAAAAAACTCTTTATTGACCGAGTTTGGATTACCGTCTAACCTATAACATAAGCTGTGTGTATTAGTGCAAGCAAACTTTGGAAAATTTTGTTTTAGGTTTGTAAAGAATTGTCTATCTGCACCCCATTGGCCATACCATGCATGACCTATACGAACAGCAACATCACGCTTAACTGCAAATGATGAGGTATCAATATGATGCACTTGGTCATTAAAGTATACTGGCCACTTACCTAGTGATTCGCAATTGTCATCACAAAGGTATTTGCCATCTTTGTCGTATATTTTTCTTAGAGAATAAGCCCAATCGTTACCTTGTTTGATTTGATTAACTAGTTTTTCCACATGATCTGGTTCAAACCAATTATCCTCATCAAGGTAACAAATGATATCAGCATTAACAAGGAAAGAACAGGCAGCGTACACACGATGCCCATACCAGCCCTTGCCAACATTTTCTTCTAGTGTGATTGTTTTAACCTTACTATAACCAAGAGTCATTCTTGTAGCTGATGGAAGATATCCATCAATGAACACATAATGAGTTAGGTCTTGATAAGTTTGAGTTTCTACACTATTGAGGCAATCACGAAACTTAGGATTACCAATTGTAGGAGTTACGACAGCTACTTTCATTATACACCAAGATGAGGATTTTTTTCTTGCCAATTTTTTAAAATTTCGGATGAAGAATTCATTTTATTTGAACCTCCAACTCCATACACAAATTCAACACCTAGAACTCCTGATTCTCTGTTGTTGGAACTATTTCTATCACCACCGTTTGCAAAAATTATTTCTTCATTGGGCCAAAAAACCTTTACTCGTTCCAATAAAGCAATAGCTGAATCATCATCATCATCAAACGACATAGTGAAATCAACAAACCTAATACTTCCAACAATTAGTGACCTTTCGTACCAAGACATGAAAGGTTTTCCTTTCTTTCTTTGTAACCACTCATCTGAATTTATGCCCACTATAAGTTTATCACCCAAAGCTTGAGCTGCACGGAAATATGTTATGTGACCAGAATGTAGTGGGTCAAACCCACCTGAGCATACTACAATCTTCATACAGGAATGTCAATATCAGGAAAAGATTCTTTTACAATCTTTGGTGTTAGGTATTTAATGTTCAAATCTTTATTAAACATTTTTACCAATAAAGCAGCTTCATCTTTATGTAAGGCTTCTAAAATAACAACAAGTAGTTGTTTTTGTTTATCTTCTTTTAAATCGGCCGATCTTTGTGGATGATTTTTAATGAAACGATACAACTTAGGAATCTCTGTATCAAGGTATGCGAAATTTAATCCAGCTGGTTCAACTGCCGGCCTATAATTTGGTGGTTGAACATCAAACACATAGTTTGGATTGAACACGATTGTCAAAAAATCTTTGAATCTATGGTCTGAATTTTTACGCAAAACGGAAATTCTATCTTCTCTTGTTGTAGCTTTTTCAAAATCGGTAAATATTTCTGAGTATAATAGGTTAGAACTCATTGATTGATCCAATTAAATTTGTTAGTCGGTTTGCTATCATATAATTCAAAAATTCTTGTCTTGTATGAACTTTAGTGTTTGTATATGTATCTATAATACTTTCTTTCAGAGATTCAGGTATTTGTGTTAAATCAATTAGCATTTCATTTCTTTTGAAGTTTCTTAGCATATCTGCATTGCAGAAATCTTCAGCTGGTTGATTCAACCATTGAATGATCTTCACTTCAGTAATTGGTTTTTGCCTTACACCTTCCACAAAAGTTTCATCTTTAGATAAAATGTTTGGAATACCATCACCCTTATCTCCACGAATTACCATCTGCTTTAATTGCAGAGCAGGAAACTGTTCTTTGATATACTTCTTCATGATCGGAGAATATTGCTCAACATTAGGAAACTTCTGTAATTGAGCAAAATCTTTATCAGAAGATAAAATCATCACCTTATCAGTACCAGAATATCTTGTTGCCAATACAGCAATGATATCATCAGCTTCTGCTGTATCAACATCAATAACTTTGTATGGCGAATGAATCCTTAATTCTTCTTTGATTTTATGTAACACTTCAAAAATTGAAGTCCAATCGTGACCAGAAGATTCACGAGCCTTGCGCCTGTGAGCTTTGTAGTAAGGAAAGATATCACGGCGCCAATATTTCTTATTGTCACAAGCAATAACAACTTCCGGGCCATGTGATTCTTTAAACTTCTTCACATAGGTGCGAATTGTATTTAAAATCATATGACGGACTAAACTTTCATCAACGGCTGTCCTTGATGACCCAATTTGTTCCATCAGATTAGCAATAGCTACCTGGTTATAATCAATAAGTATCAACTTAATTCCTTTCGGTCACTTCACGACCTTTAATAATATTGTATCACGATTTAAACGACCATTCAGGCAAGATTCTTTCGCTTTTACCGAATCAATAACATTACGCAAGAACACCTTAGATCCTTTTATGATTTCAGGTAATATTACTTCTGGTTTTCTTAACACTTTTTGTACCGATTTCATTTCAGAATAATTTAGTATAGTTGTGCCTTTAATGCTAAATCCCTCAGCATCCAAAGCTTGATATACACCTAGTTTCCTAGTTTTGATATTAAACACCCAAAGCTGTGTTGCACCAATTATGGTTTTTGGTAATTCAGATTTTAATTTAAATTCATCATTAGCTTCGCAATATAAAACCTTTGATGTTAATTCTTCAATTGATTTTACCTTGCGCTTGCGAGGTTTTCTGGTATTTTTAGATTCGCCAGAAATTTTATTACAATCTAAAATAATTAAATCACAAAATGCTACAAGTTTCTTTAATTGCATTTTTGTGAAGTTTGAATAACCTTCTTTTAAATCGGTATCTTTTGAATCTATTGGTTCTGCAAACTCTTGCCTACGGCGTTTAAATATTTCAGATATTTTTGAAGCATGAGCACCTTTAATCCTACTGTGCATCAGGCCATAGGGTGATTGAAACTTAACAAAACCACATAAAACATAATCATCAATTGAACCTTCAAGTTCTCCAGCAATTTCAGAAACTTTCTCCGCAATGCGATCTTGTATTGATATTACATTACTTACAACAGGAATATCCTCTACTAAAGTAGCAACCTCATTCCGCATTTCTTTTAAAAGATTTTGGAATGATTCCTCATGAGATTCTGTGAATATTACACCTGTTGTTTTTAACCGACAAAGGAAACCAAATGTTGGTTTTTGTTTGTTAACAACAGAAGCATCCATCTTAATCTTCTGTCTTTTAAAATATTCATTGGTATACTTAATAGAGGTTTTACTGTCTCTATTTTGAGAATACCAATTTAATGCCTGAGCCATTTCAGCATTTGAAATTTCTTTACCTTTGAAATTTGGTTCTCCGCCGGTAAGTTTAACTTCAATTTCTTCAAGTGTTTTTCGTTGCCTTGCCATTGGATAGTTCCTCAAAGGTATATTTGCCATAAGAATCAATAAACATTATACCGTCTGTTGTTTCTTTCATAGTGTTACTTATGCACTTTGAAGCCTCCAAAGCATCTCTTGCATTTTCTAACGCCAAACAATTACCGAATATCTCATTCAAAACTTCTGTATGGATTTCATAATTCATTGTATCATCATTATAGTTACAAAAGAGGTAATCTTTTAGTTTTGAGTAGGCAACTCGGTACCCATCAAGAGTTTTCAATATATAAATGCCACTCATTACCGTTCCAGCACTACATAATCACCAAAATATTTATCAAACACGGCCACCAAATTTTCATAATCACCAGCCATCATTTCTTCACGAATTTGGGTTGAATCCAAATCCAACTGGCGGGCAAATCGTAGTGCATATCCCATTAAGGCAAAAGCATTACCATCAGGGCCGGTCAAATCAATCACTTTCTCATATACATCTTTTTTATTACGAATCATAATATTACTCCAAATTGTTGATTAGTCCATTATAACACATAAAATTCTAATATTCAAGATAAATTTGAACAAGTGTTGTTTTTATACAACAGCTGTTTATACTAGATAAAAACCATCATACTATAAATAGGTAGTAAAGTCAAGAGTTATTTTTAATAAAAATAAGAAAAATAAAAGGTAAAAATGGATTTCTTAAAAATAGTGGCAGAAGTGGGTTTCCCCATTGCAGCCTCTTGTGCGGGTGGATATTTTATCTTCCTAACCCTAAAATTTATTCTGGCAGGTGTAATGAGCTCGGTTCATGGATTATCTGGTATTATTACGGCTTTGGATAATCGTGTAAAAACCATGAACCATGATGTTATCAGAATTGACACCGTTGTATCAAATGCTTTGGGACTAAAGCCTGATGTAAATAGGATTTCCCGAGCGGACGGTAAAAATGATGCTCGGAGAGATTGATGAATTTGGTAGAAATGATTAATACATATGGTTTCCCAATTGTCGCAGCTGGCGGCATGGGTTATATGATATTTTTTGTTTGGACTTGGGCTACTAAAGAAGTTAAGCCTGTATTGAAAGAAGCAAATACGGTTCTAATCGCTTTAATTGATCGTGTTCGTATGCTTGATAATGACTTGATTAGATTAAATCAAAAGGTTGATGTAGTGTTACATTTGCGTGGTAAAACTATTGACCATGAGCGTATGATATCGGAAGAAAAAATCAATCAAATCAAAAAAGATGATGAATAAAAATTGGATTAAATAACTGCGTGGAGAATTTTATGAAAAGAATTTTAATAGCTATATCAATTATAACATCTTTATCCGGTTGTGTAATAACGGATCCATATTATGTTCGGCCTCAATATTCGTATATTGAACCAAGACCTGTTTATATTCCATCTCCAATATATTACCGAAATCCTCAACCAGCTTTTTGTTATTATGAACATCGTTGGGATCATAGACACCGAGGTTATCGTAGTGTGAGAGTCTGTAGATAATTACTTAGAGGTCGCCTTATATGTTCCATTCCAATCTAAAGGCATTCCTTCTAGCATTCTTTCTTCCATATTTGCATAATAATTTACCAGCTCAGGAGTGAGTTCTTTTAGTTTTAATATAAGAGATAGTGCTTTATTCCATTGACCACGATAATAGTAATCAAGGAAATTGTCGTGCATTTGATTGCCTTTTGCTAAGGTGAATATCTTCACACCTTCTTTTTTACCTTTCACAGCAATACAATCCAACTCAACAACATCATATTCATCTTTGACCTGTTCTGATGTCAATGCACCAAGAACAATCTTCACACCATATGGTTTACTCTGGCCTTCTAGTCTTGAAGCCAGATTGACAGAATCCCCAAGACAAGTATAATCAAAGCGTTGATTGCTACCCATGTTGCCGACAACAACGATGCCAGTATTAATACCAAGACCCATGCCAAAGGCAGGTATACCTTCCGCAACAACCTCTTTATTAAATGCATCTAAACTCTCCATCATTTCTAATGCGGTTTTAACAGCCATCTTGGCGTGGTTCTTTTCATCAAGTGGTGCGTTCCAAAATGCCATCTGAGCATCACCAATATACTTATCTAGCGTTCCGTTGTTCTCAATAATCCTTGCAGTCATCGCTGTCATATAGCGATTCATAATTTTGGTTAGACCTTGAACATCAGCACCATAGTGTTCTGATATAGTGGTGAAACCACGAACATCGGTGAACATAATAGATAACTCTCTACTCTCACCACCTAATTGTAATAACTCCGGATTCTTTTGCAGCTTCTCAACCATTGCAGGACTGAGATAAGTGCCAAACTGTTTCTTGATTTGTTGCTTCTGTAAAAACTCACTTATAAACTTAATGCCATAAGCGTGAAGGATGACAAGAACAAGAGTAACCACAGGCATTGTGATATCCACGAGGTAGTTGTATCCATTGAATAGGTAATAAGACCCACCAATGCAACCAAAAATAATAAGTACGGAAGAAAGAATGCCAGCATAAACATACCTTGTTAAAAATAATAGTATTGCGGATAGTAATATCAAAGATAATATCTCAGCACCATCTGCCCAATCTGGACGCTGAATATTTGTTTCACTAACCAATGTATCTAGTATCGCAGCCTGAAGGTAATGAGGATAGACTGATCCTGTAGCTGTTGCAATAGGATTGTTGAGACCTTTGGCTGTGAGTCCAACAATGACGATTGCGCCATTGAAGTCTTTTGGTAAATTTGATGCTGAGTGCTCAATAGGTTTGGAGCTCCAATCAACCCAAATTCTACCAACTTGATCTGTTGTGATTTTTCCAAATTTTGGAATTCTGACAGCTTCAATTCCTGATTCTGTGACTCTAACTTGGAAACTAGGATCTTCGGATGCAACTCTAAGGGTTTCAAGACTGATGCTTGGATATAACAAGCCTGCTGACTGTATAACCATTGGCACCCTTCTGGTAATGCCATCAATCTCTGGTAAGGTGTTAACAACACCAATACCAGCAGCACTTTCGTTAAATGGTTTAATATTTGGTTGAATACTTTCATATTTGATACCCACATCTCCTGTACCAATCACCGATACACCTGGCCTAAATGCAGGATAGTTATTCGTTAGTTTTTCGTTAACCGCAGTTTGTGGTAATACAACAGGAAATTCTTTTAATGTTTTCTCTAACTTAGAATCATGGCCAAAACGATCAGGCTCAGGCATATAAATGTTAAAGACAACCAACCCAGCACCACGAGAATACAAATCAGAAACCAATTTGGAATACTCATCTCTTGGGAAGGGGAACTGACCTTTGTGCCGAATAGTTTCGTCATCTATATTTACAACCTGTATCAGCTTAGATACGGAAGTTTCCTTTGAAGTTATTAATTGGTCAAAATATCTTAGTCTAATACTTTCAACAAAACTTCCATCATTAACACGAACAAACAAACAAAGTAATAATGTAAATACAGCTGTCCATGGATTAAGTAATTTTTTCATTTCTGTATTATTGTTATTGTTGTAGTTCCGCCACTATTGATTTTTTGATATACGGATGAACCATCTTGTGAAATGTTTAATTGTGCATTAGCTTCTTGGCTTACAGAAACTTGTGCTGTGTGACCTGTAATTTTATACAGAGTTAATTTCCCTGTATCATCAACTCCATATTTTATACCAGAGGCTTCACTATAACCAGGAAGCATTGTACCTTGTGCAAGCATAGACTCTTGTGATTGAGATAATGCTTTTGTGCTATCGTCAAGTAGATTTGTTAAAAGGTTACCATCAAGAAAATTGATATCTAGTGCATTGAACTTAGCCAACTCATTTACATCTAGAGCATTGTATTTGAGAAAATCTTTATTGAGAAAATTCACATCTAAGGCTGTTTGTGTGGTTGTATCACTTCTATTATTGTCAGATTTTACTTCTTTGGGTGGTATAATAATTAGAAGGTTGTTTATGTTTGCTTGGTCAATGGTAACAATGACCGGAGCCGATGGAGAAGAACTTAAAGAAGATACTAGCGTTGTTTGATATGCCGTATCCATAAAAACTGACCCAGCATCATTGGAAACTTGAATCGCACCTGTTACACAACCTTTATTATCACACGATGGTAATAGCACTATCAAACTACGACCTAGCTCATCAACCGTCATGGAAAAGTCAGTACCCCTAACTGCGACCGTGGCAGTAGGGGTCTGAATATTTACTTGTTGTGGACTATTTTTTGCAATTTGACCACTTGCATATCTAGCAGTACCTAACACAACTTTCATGGTGAGTTTACCGGAACCCTTTTTAGGGTCATATACAAAGTCATCAATCACCAGTTTGGATTGTTCGGTGATGTTTACGGTTGTGGCATCTTCAAAAACTAATTTAGCTTTTGATTTAGCCGTAATAACCATATCATTCATTTCTATTGAAGAATTGATTTTACCATCAATTGACTTCTTATCTCTAACAATTTCGGTTGGACCGGTTTGTTCTGAGATTTTACCAACAGCAGCAAAACTAGTTTGACTGGTTAACAGAAATGTTGTTACTATTACCTGTAGAATTAATAGTAACGGTCTTTGCAGTAGTTCCACTTTGAGTTACTCCGATTGTGTTAGTATCACCAGTAGCAGTAACATTCACGGTTGAAGCACCAGTATTGGTACTTGTATGAGTGATTGTGTTTGTGCTACCAACAACATTAATCTCGCTGTAATGATTTGCACCTGTACCCAAATTTTGAGTAATGATGTTAGAATCTCCAGTAACAACTTGTTTAATTGTTGATCCAGAACAAGAGGCTGATCCTAGTGTTCCACAATTAATTGTCTGAATGTTATTACTTCCTGTTGTATCAACAAGAACTTCAGCCGCAGCACCATTCACAACCATAATCAATTCATTACCAGTACCAATTTGACTAATACTAACTACATTGGATCCGCCACCAATAAAAACTGGTGTTGCTGAATCACCTACTTTGTTGCCTGTACCATCTTGTATGATGGTAACTGTTGATGCGTCACCTACTTGGTCTATATAAACTTCATTTGAATGCACATTTGTCAAACCAAGCACCGCCATAATAAAGACGATAGCTTTTAGTTTCATTTTATTTCCTTTTTGTTATTTTAAAAATCTCCACAATCCATTTTTTTCACCTTCTATAATCATTTCATAAACTGCCTGTTCAATTGCTACTCTGACAGCATATGTTGTTGGTTCATTTGCAGCACTACCCAATTCCAATTCTAAAGCTGATGTTCCAGAATCTAAAAATTGTAAAACACCTAAACTATATGCAGTACTATAAATCGTTTTTGATATAGAATTAGATAAAAGTATTTCACCTGAACTAACACTTATTAACCTTAGAGATACAACAACTTCATCAACTCGGTATTGTTGATTTCCACCAATGCCAAGATACCTTGCACCAGCGCCACCACTTCTAATATTAGTATCATAACCAATGATACCACCTTCAATCATAATACCAGCAATCGTTAAAGGCTTTAATGGTTTAGCTTGTTTGCCTTCATACACTTCACGTTGATTGCGGATTAATTGTCTTTCTTTAATAAGGTTGTCTAACCCAACTCTCTCAACAACCTTAAACCAATTCTTTGAGTCTTGCAAAGCTTTAATTAAAAATGTTTCTGCACCTTGAGTAACGGCTTTACTGAATAGTGCCAATTTCTCATTAGGTTTATTCTGACCTGTTTTATCAATAAAACCATATACCGCAACCGTCATTGGCGGTCCATCTAATAAAGGCAACTTATCAGCCAATGATTTCTTTGGTTCAATTTTAACTGGCTCTTGTTGCATCATTTCTAATTGTGTACTAGCACATCCAGATAATAATGCAAGAAGAATGACAAAAAGGTATTTCATCTAAAATGCAAATCCTGAAATGGGCACCGTGATCTCCGTACGATTACCATTCGTTTCTAATATTGTAAGGGTTACATCACTTCCTGTTTTCACCCAAGAGATTGTTGTCCCTTGAAAATCCATTGTTCCATTGGACTTACCCCCTTCTGCGAACATCTGGTCGGCTAGTTGTTTTGATAGTTGTGCGTAAATCCTTGATTCTACATTGACCAAGAATTTTGCTATATTGGTGTTTTTGGCTTCACGCTCGGCTTTATCAATAGCCGCTTGTTTTTCGTCTTTTATTTTTTGTG
>Ga0114973_10003540_pt1 | contig 10982 bp, 11 predicted proteins | sample M_140807_MF_Meta_FD_87025 | JGI IMG/M metagenome (GOLD analysis project Ga0114973, IMG submission 87025) | Freshwater microbial communities from Lake Montjoie, Canada to study carbon cycling - M_140807_MF_MetaG | ecosystem: Environmental > Aquatic > Freshwater > Lake | place: Lake Montjoie... | reverse complement strand
TGCTCAAATTGGCAACCCGCCCAGTGCCTTGCTCAAATCTGGTTCAATGGGACGACCTTTACCAGGTTACAAAATAGTGCTCCTGTCGCCTGATGGCCTGCCTGCTGAAGAAGGTGAAATTTGTATCGACTTGGCACACAAGCCCACCGCGTTGATGAACGGCTATTCAGATGACCATGACAAGACTCAAGAAGCGATGCGCGGCGGCTTCTATCACACGGGCGATGTCGGTATGCGCGATGAACATGGCTACATTACCTATGTTGGACGCGCTGACGATGTATTCAAAGCATCCGGATACCGAATCAGTCCTTTCGAGTTAGAAAGCGCTTTGATTGAGCACCCCGCAGTCGCAGAAGCCGCCGTGGTGCCTTCTCCTGATCCTGTTCGTGGCTTTGTTCCCAAGGCGTATGTCACATTGGTGCAGGGATACCCTGATGACGCCTCTACTGCGGCATCTATTTTTAGTTTGATGCGGGAACGCGTTTCTGGCTATAAATTAGTAAGACGCATTGAGTTCAGTGATTTGCCCAAGACCATATCAGGCAAGATCCGCCGAGTCGACCTGCGCAATCAAGAGAATGCGCGTGTTGGAAATGGGGTGCGCAATGCACGCGAGTTCTTAGAGGCATGAGCTATGAAATTTTTAATTTTGCCAGCTTCAGTCATAAGTTTCGTATCTGGCCCTGGGATGAATGATTTACTTTATTTTAAAAATTTCCCTTTTTTTATTTCCCTCAAAGCAAACTGAATATGCTTCTCGAGTTGTTTGTGGGCCATCTCGACATCACGCCGCATCACTGCTTCATAAATTTTTCGGTGCTCATCATGGACGCTTTTAGGCACTTTGGTTGTAGTTGCTGACAGTCGTCGATATCTTTCCGCTTGCTGGTATAAAGTTTTTTGAAACCGTTGAATCCATTGGGATGGACATGCAGAAGTTAGTTCTTGATGAAATTTTCTATTGCACACCTCCCAATCGTTAAACCAATCAGATGCTTGCTTTGTCAGACCCTCTTCTGCTTTGGAGAGTTGTTTGTAAGCGTTTTCGACACGGTTGAGCCAATTGTCATCACCCAATTCAATTGAATCACGTAATGCAGCACATTCCAACAAAGTACGTGTTCGCGTTAGATCTTCAATGTCATTGAGCGACATGGTTGCGACACGAAAGCCTCTCTGAGCTTGAGACACTACCAATGAATCGGCCAGCAACAATCCAAACGCTTCTCTAACGGTACCTGCGCCAACACCATAATCATCTTTCAAATGCTCCACGCGAAGCTTCTCATCTGGTAGAAGTCGGCCTTCGATGATGTCCAGCCGCAACTTTAGGTACGTTGACTCAATTAGAGAGCGTGGCACCAAAGCATCGGTTTGAAGTTTCTTTGAGGTTTTCATTTCTCGCCAATTCTCACCTAAAAAGTTAAAAAACAGAAAATATCGAGATTTTTAGGGAAAACACGGAGGGACAAATAAACAGTGCTGTTTTTAAATTGCAACAACTGACGTAAATAGGGAGCAGCATGAGCGACCACACTAAGCAAAAGCTAATTGAAATAGACCAACACGCGGGTACTTTTCGTGTGGCGCGCACTGCTTTCACGGACCAAAAGGTGTTTGAAGCCGAACGTTCTGAAATTTTCGACCACTGCTGGATTTACCTAGGACACACTTCTGAAATTCCCAAAAATGGATCGTTTGTTACGCGCAGTGTTGCAGGTCGAAATTTAATCTTTAATCGCGATGCGGCAGGAACGGTTAATGCGTTCCTCAACTCCTGTCCGCACCGAGGGGCTACCGTCTGCAGAGAATCAGCGGGTACCGCTAAGAATTTTACTTGCAGCTATCACGGTTGGGTATTTGGAGCAGATGGGAAGAACCGAGATCTACCTGGCATTGAAGCTTATGCCGAGGGATTCAAAGAAAAAGGTTGCGCCGATCTCACTGCCGTCCCTCAATTAAGCAACTATCGAGGAGAGTTCTGGTTTGTCTGCTTTGATCCTGCTGCCCAACCTTTACTGGAATACTTGGCTGGTGCAACAGAATACCTTGATTTCATTATTGACCAATCTGAATCTGGAATGGAAATTATCAGCGGTACCCAAGAGTATGCAATACGCGCCAATTGGAAATTATTAGTTGAAAACAGCTTTGACGGATATCACGCAGTCTCTACTCACTCTACTTATTTTGACTATTTAAAAAATATGAACGGGGTGCTTGCACAGTCGAATGTGGTGGGTTTCGCTAAAGATCTTGGCAATGGTCATGCGGTTGTCGAATACACAGCACCATGGGGACGGCCTGTCGCCAACTGGGTCCCTGCCTGGGGAGAAGAAAGAAAGCCAGAAATCGATGCCATCTACAATCGTTTGGTAGAAAAATATGGAGAGCAAAAAGCCCAACGCATCGCTAAACATAGCCGTAACTTGTTGATATTTCCAAATCTTATGATTGTGGACGTTATGTCACTTACCCTGCGTACTTTCTTTCCGAAGTCTCCCGATTACAACGAGGTCACCGCTTGGGCAATTGGGCCTTCAGAAGAGACAAGCTGGCTACGAAAAAACCGTTTGCATAACTTCCTCGAATTCTTAGGCCCTGGTGGCTTTGCAACACCTGATGACGTAGAAATGTTGGAGCAGTGCCAGCGAGGCTATGCCAATGCAAAAGAAGTTGGCTGGAACGATATCTCGCGCGGTATGACCAAAGCAGAACCAGCAACTGTGGATGAACATCAGATACGAACGTTTTGGCGGCAATGGGACACACTGGTTCAGCGTGGTTTAAGTCAAAATAATTCATCCAATAAGTCATAGTGGTATCAATATCATGGCCCCATTTCGTTATCGCAAACCTGGCTACGTAGCCCTTAACGTCACAGACTTAGAAAAATCTCTGAGTTTTTATGTTGATTTGGTTGGACTTCAATTAGAAGCGCGAGAGGGCAATGAAATTGCCTATTTAAGATGTGGAGAAGACCACCACAGTGTGATGCTTTATCAAAGTGCTGTGCCGGGCATCAAGCGCATGGCTTTCCAATTAGAGTCCGACAGTGACCTCACAAGTGCCGAGCAATACATACGTGAACAAAATTGGCGTGTTACAAATGTCGCTGAGTCAGAATGCAAACAACTGCACCAAGGTCGCACCATCCGATTTCAAATACCAGAGAGCCAGCTAACGTTTGAGTTCTATGCCTCTATGCAGGCCGGATCTTCGCCTTATGTGCCGACGGTCAGTCAAATACAACGACTCGGTCATGTTGTACTACGGTGCGTCAATCGCGATGAAATACTTCGCACACTCACTGAAAAGTTGAACTTTAAAGTATCAGACCACTTTGGCGATCAAGTGGCTTTTTTGCGTTGTTTCCCTAATCCCTATCACCATAGTTTTGGTTTGAGTCGTGGTGCCGAAGACGGGCTACACCATTTGAATTTCATGGTGACCAATGTTGACGACGTAGGTCGCGCCATGAATCGCATGCGAAAAGCAGAAGTACCTGTGGTTTACGGACCTGGCCGACACGATATTTCTAATTCAATATTCATTTATTTTTTAGATCCAGATGGAATGACTGCGGAGTACAGCTTTGGTATGGAGGAATTTCCCGAGGTTTCACCTAGGCCTGCCCGACACCTGCCTATGAAACCCGAAATACTGGATGCTTGGGGCGGTTTGCCGGTCCCAGGATTTGGTAGCAAGGGAACAATCGATAAGTACGAATTACTTGTTAAATAAGTTCGTTTAAAAATCAATCAAGGAGTCAATATGAATGTGACAAGATTTCAAATACCCCATCGCATGGTCGCCATTTCTGCGATTGTGATGTCTTCGTTGACCGCACATGCTGCTGAAGACTTGAGAATTGGCACGGTGCTCTCATTTTCACAAGTAATGGGAATTTATGGCAACGCCATTATGGACGGCATGCGTCTTGCCGTTGAGGAAGCCGGTGGGCAGGTAGCAGGTCGGAAAATCGTATTTGTAAGTGAGGATGACAAGAACGACCCAAAGGTTGCTCTCCAACTGGTACGCCGCCTAGTCAAAGATGAGAAGGTCGATTTTCTTGTTGGTCCTGTTGGATCACACATCGTGCAAGCCATTCGGGAAGACGTGCATCGCTCCAAAACTTTTTTGCTGGTAGCCAATGCAGGTAACGACGAAGTCACTCGTGAGCTTTGCAGCCCCTATATCATTCGAACCTCATTTTCGAATTGGCAATGGAATTACCCACTGGGTGAGTATGCAGGCTCTACGGGTAAGCGGGCAGCTGTTGTGGCATCTAATTTCGTAGCGGGAAAACAAATGGCTGCAGCGTTTCGTGCAGGCTTTGAATCAAAAGGCGGTAAGGTCGTAGAAGAAGTTTGGCCAGCCATGGGAACAGCAGATTTCTCCAATGTATTTACGGGCCTGCGCGCCAAGGAATCTGAACTTGATATCGTTTGGTCTTTTATTCCTGGCAGCGGTACCGTTAATTACGTTAACCAATATGCACAGGCTAAGCTCAAACCCATCAACATGGGACCACAAAGCAATGCTGACGACTATTTCTTTGGCGCCATGCAAGACAATGCAGTAGGCGTCATAGGTTCTGGTCATTACGTGGTCAGTATGGACACACCGCGTAACAGAGCATTTGTCGCATCATTTCAAAAGAAATACCGCAGGATGCCAGCTGCAGTTGATGTTCAGGGTTACGACTCAGCGCGCATCATCATCGAAGCTGTCAAAAAGTTAAATGGCCAACTATCAGACAAAAAAGCGGTAAGGCAGGCTATGTTAGATGTGAATGTTGACAGCCCACGCGGTTATTTCAAAATCGACCCCAGTAATGGCAACGTGATCCAAAACATCTACATCACCAAAGTGGTAAAAAAAGTGGGTGGATATAGCCACGAAATCCTGCGCACACTGGAGAAAGTTAAAGATCCCGATCAATCTTGCAAGCTTGAGTGGTGATATAACAACTAACGAGTAAGTCACGTGGGCATATTTCTCGAATACACAGTCAATGCCGTTCAGACGGGGTTGCTGCTGTTCATCATCTCGTCTGGATTGACCTTGAGTTTTGGCTTGATGCGGGTGATCAATATGGCGCACGGCTCTTTTTATATGGTCGGTGCATTCCTTGGCCTTCAAATTGCCCTGATAAGCGGATCCTTTTTACTTGGTCTTGCTGGTGCAGCGATAGGCAGTGCTTTAACAGGCCTCCTAGCTGAAAAGGTTCTGTTTCAACGTATCTACGCACGAGGCCCATTCGCGCAGGTGCTGGTGTCTTTTGGCTTGATATTTGTTTTTGATGAATTGGTTCGCATTCTATGGGGTGGCGAAATTCGAAGCATGCCACGCCCTACTCTATTGAGCGATTCTTTTGAATTTGCTGGTGCGCACTTGGAGGCCTATCGCTTATTTCTTATTGCATTTGGAGGTGTCTTAAGTGGGCTTTTGTTATGGTCACTTGTTCGCACGCCCTTTGGCATGATGGTTCGTGCGGCAGTGGATGACCGTGAATCGGCTGAGTTGTTAGGCATGGATGTTCGTCGTTTGTTTTCATTCGTATTTCTTTTAGGCTCCGGTGTGGCTGGGATGGCAGGCTTTGTGGCTATCCCACTGGTCAATGCATTTCCGGGGATGGGAGACGAAGTTCTGATTTCAGCGCTGGTCGTGGTAGTCATGGGCGGTCTTGGTTCCGTACTCGGATCATTGGTAGCGAGCATGTTGATCGGACTTGCATTGACTTTGGGACAAATTTTTGTCGCTGGCTATGCGCCCGTTGCGATGTACTTAGTCCTTGCCATAGTCTTGTTGGTTTCGCCAAATGGACTTCTTGGAAAAGCAGAATGAATGAACATGCAATGTCTTCCAAATTAATTCCAGCTGCACTATTCGCCATATTGGTTCTATTGGGACTTATTCCAATTTTTGCAGTTGGATCTGGAACAGAGTTCAGCGCTGACATTCTGATTTACGCCATCATGGCACTGGGACTCTATGTTCAACTGTCTCTTTTGGGTTTAGTGAACTTCGGATTCAGTGCTTTTTTTGGTGTGGGTGGCTACCTAGGGGCGATTTTTATCATGAATACCACTCGTGATTTATTTCTTTCCTTGGGATTAACGATGTTAATTTGCGGATTGATGGCATTACTCTTTGGCATCGTAGCGCTACGTACTCGACAAACTGCATTTACGATGATTACGCTAGCGTTTGCACAACTACTTTACGTTCTTTCACTGGCAGACGATCGATTGACGGGAGGCGTCAATGGTCTTACAGGCGTACCGCGCCCTAGGCTTCCAATTGCATTACGTGAGATGGGTTTGACTGTCGACTCTGATGCAGGGTTTTACTACTTAGTACTTGTGCTTTTCCTCATGACATTTGCTGGAGTTTGGATACTTCAACGTTCACGCATGGGATCTGTCTTCGCAGGCATTCGCGAGAATGAAGAGCGTATGACGGTACTAGGTTTTCCAGTATTTTCCTACAAGCTTACTGGCTTTGTAATCTCTGGTGTTATTGGCGGCTACGCTGGTTACCTCAATGCTTTACTTTTGGGATTTGCAGGTCCTGGCGCTTTATTTTGGACCACATCAGGCGAAGCTCTTTTGATGGTAATTTTGGGCGGTACGACTTCACTGGCAGGTCCAGTGATTGGCGCAGCTGTTTTTATTGGTATTTCCCACTACGCTGTGTCTTACACAGACCATTGGCGACTATTTGTGGGAATCGCCTTCATCACAATCGTGATGTTTGCACCACAGGGAATTGTGTCAATTGCGAAGTCCCGTTTTCAAGCTTGGAGACAATTAAAAACTCCAGACAATTCCGGTTTGACTAAATAAACCTCCCCATGAACGCCATCGATCTTATAAACATTCATAAGAATTTTGGAGATTTTAAAGCCGTGGAAGGTTTAGATCTTCATATTCCACCGAAGCAGCGTTGCGCTCTCTTGGGGCCAAATGGCGCAGGTAAGACAACCCTGTTGAACCTAATTAGCGGGCGACTCTCACTCACGCAAGGCGTCATTCGAATTGAGGGTCATGACGTTAGTCGTGAACCTGCAGAGCGCCGAGCGCACCTGGGCGTGGGACGCAGCTTTCAGAAAACAAACATCTTTCCTCAATTAACTTTATTGCAAAACGTACGGTTAGGTTTGCAAGCCAAGCACCTTAAACGCAATTGGAATCCATGGATGCCAATAGATGGTGACAAGGCCATCAACGATGAAGCAAGTGCTCTCCTACAGCGGGTCAAGATCAAGCGTCCAGTCACCACGCGAGCCGATGCCTTGTCTTACGGTGAGCAACGTCAACTCGAGCTTGCTATCACTCTGGCCACTCAACCTCGAATCGTTCTTCTTGATGAGCCGACTGCTGGCATGAGTCCTTCAGAAACTGCGCATGTGATCGATCTAATGATTGAGTTGCTAGAGGGGCTTACTGTAGTCATCGTAGAGCATGACTTGAGCGTTGTAGATTCAATGGCGGAGCGTATTGTCGTCATGGAGCGAGGAAAAGTGATTGCCGATGGAACACCCACAGCAATGAAATCGGATGAACGAGTGCAAAAAGCTTATTTCAAGAGGACCGTCCATGCTTGAGGTCCGTAATCTCTTCACCCACTACGACCGATTTGCTGTTTTGCATGACGTTAGCTTCGATCTTCCTGTAGGGCGTTTTTTAGGGATTGTTGGACGCAACGGGGTTGGAAAAACAACTTTATTGAAATCTTTGGCTGGTGCTGTGAAACCCACTTCTGGATCCATACGACTCAAAGGTGAAGAGCTAAGTGCATTAGATGCTACGCACGTAGCACGAAGCGGTATTTCGCTGGTGCTCGATCGCAAGGGTATCTTTGGTAGCTTGAGCGTAAACGAAAACCTCATGGTTGCCCAACGACTTGGAGCGAACAGGAAAAAGCGTTGGACCTTTGAAAGTGTATTGGCCTTATTTCCTCGCTTGGCTGAAAGAATCGATGCGCCAGGTAAGGGCTTATCTGGCGGTGAGCAGCAAATGTTGGCCATTGCGCGCGCCTTATTGACGCAACCTCAGTTACTGCTCTTCGATGAGCCAACTGAAGGTCTGGCACCAAAAATTGTCGAAGAGTTAGTTCATTTACTCCTGCAACTAAGGGCAGCAGGTCAAACGGCCATCGTGGTAGACCAGCGTTTAGAAACTGTCTTTGACACATGCCATGAAGTATTGGTGATGAGCCGCGGAGCCATTTCTTCAAGAACCACCCCAGAAGAATTACAAGCTGACAACGTATTACTAACGGAATATCTTGGGGTGTAAATCCCCTGTTCATAAATAAGAGGAGCAAACCCATGTCTGCAAACATCAATCGAATCGATATTGAAGAATTTCTCTACCGTGAGGCTGCGTTGCTAGACGCCTGGAAGCTAGAAGAATGGTTGACACTTTTTACCGAAGATGCTCATTATTTTGTGCCAACCGTGGGGACGGCGACAGACGTACAGCCAGACAACACCCTTTTTTATATTGCAGATGATCGGCTTCGATTAAAAGAACGCGTCATCCGACTGCAAAAGAAAGGTGCGCACGTTGAATGGCCACGCTCGCGTACTCGTCATTTAGTTAGCAACGTATTGATAGACAGCCGTGATGGCGAAGATATGGTGGTGTCAGCTGCATTTTCTATCTACCGTTTTAAAAATGGAAATTCAGACAATTACGTTGGCAGCTATCGCTATCGTTTATGTATTGAATCAGATGCAATACGTATCCGAGAAAAGCGCTGCATGCTGGACATGGATGCCCTGCGCCCGCACGGTCGCGTCAGCATTATCCTGTAAGGAATCTTCATGACCGTATCAAATAAACGATTCAGTAATCAGATTGTCGTAGTCACTGGTGCTGCGCAAAGTATCGGTTTGTCTATTGCTGAAGCATTTGCCCGAGAAGGTGCGTTACTCGCTTTGGCTGACTTATCGGAAGGTGCACTGCATGCAGCTGCTCGCAAACTCGAGTCTACTTACAAGAATAAGATTATCACGGTGGTCGGAGATCTATCAAAACAGGAAACTGTGTCTGAATTACTGAACGCGACGCAGAAAGAACTTGGAACGGCCAGTATTCTCATTAACAATGCAGGCGGGGGAGTCATCCTGCCCTTCCTCAGTCACACCCCTGATACGCTTAGAGCGACCATCGATAGAAATCTTTGGACAACTTTGTGGTGTACGCGTGCTTTTTTACCAGGAATGCTCGAAAAGAAATATGGACGGATCGTCATGCTTGGCGCTGACTCTGTGCGAAATGGACTCACTGATCATGCGGCCTACAACGCTGCCAAGGGTGGTGTGCACGGGCTGACCACAGGCTTAGCCAGAGAATTTGCAACACAAGGTATTACTGTTAATACCGTTGCCCCTTGTGCTGTTAACAGCGATGCAATGCAACAGTTTTTGCGTGATAAACCTGATATCGCGCATAAGTTTATTGATGTTATTCCAATGAAACGTGTCGCTGAGCAAAGTGAAGTCGCTTCTATGGTGACTTACCTCGCCTCAAAAGAGGCCGCATTCGTAACGGGGCAAGTGATTAGTGTGAATGGTGGAAGTACCATGCTATGAGGACAAGCGGGATTTCGAACCTTAGGTATTGAAACCATGGCTTTAATTTCGCCTAGTGCATTGACATCTCATTTACCAGTCCGCATCGATTCAGTTGCAGTGTCAGTTAAAGAGGTATTTTGATACTCAACTTAAACAGGACGGTAACGTCTTTCTGAACAAATAATTTCTAGGAGTCCTCTATGAGCCTTTGGCTAGATTTTCTCGGTACCGAGATTCGCTATATTAAAACACCCACCTATGGCAATATTCGCATTGCAGAGGCTGGCCGAAATAACCAAGAAATTATTTTATTTCAACATGGTCTCAACGGACACCTAGAGGCTTATGCAAAAAATATTTTTGCTTTGTCATCTCGCTTTCACGTGATTGCATTCGACTATGTCGGTCACGGATTGTCTGACAAAAAAATAGATGGCTACGACCCAGAAGTATTTTCAGATCAACTCAAAGAGCTAATGGACAGTCTTCATATAGAACGCGCTCATCTCTCAGGGGAGTCACTTGGTGGATGGGTATCTGGTATCTTTGCTGCACGATACCCAAACAGAGTCAATCGCCTAATGCTCAACACTGCGGGAGGGATCCCGATTGTTTCGACCAAAGGCAAAGAAGACATGAAGAACTTTATGGCACTCAACAAAGCCAATGTTGACAAAGTTCCTAATCTAGACTCCGTGACTGCTCGCATGAAATGGTTAATGCATCCAAATAATCATCATCTTCTTAAAGAAGAGTTGATTGATTTACGCTTGCGTATTTATCTCGCAGAAGAAACACGTCGCGTTGCGCCAGTTATCAATGCCGTCATCCAACGACACGACGAATTTTTAATACCTCTGAAATCTCTGAAATGTGAAACTTTATTTTTATGGACGGCGGATAACCCAATTCATGATTTAGAGGCAGCTAAGGCTGCTGCTCAGCAAGTTCCACAAAGCAAGTTCTACCTCATGCAAGGGGATGCCGCACATTGGCCCCAATACGAATTGCCTGACGAATTCAATGCGGTTACGGAACAGTTTTTCACTCATGGAACTGTTCCACCCTCAACGCAATAAAGTAGTGTTTCCATGCAAAGCATTCCCATATCAGATACCGCCATGTTGGTAGATGTTCACACACACGTTGTGCCAGAGTCTTTTCCGAATTACATTGGAAAGCAGATAAGCCATCAATGGCCATTGATGGCTCCTGCACCAAATCCATGCCACCGGCACGTGATGGTCTCTGGCTCTATCTATCGCACGGTGACGAATCAATGCTGGGATTGCAAGGTCCGTGCGGACGACATGAACACTTCGGGCGTAGGCCTCCAAGTTTTGTCGGTTATGCCAGAGTTATTGGGATACTGGCTTGCGCTCGAGGACAG
>Ga0114973_10003537_pt1 | contig 10986 bp, 8 predicted proteins | sample M_140807_MF_Meta_FD_87025 | JGI IMG/M metagenome (GOLD analysis project Ga0114973, IMG submission 87025) | Freshwater microbial communities from Lake Montjoie, Canada to study carbon cycling - M_140807_MF_MetaG | ecosystem: Environmental > Aquatic > Freshwater > Lake | place: Lake Montjoie... | reverse complement strand
CAAGCGGGGCTGCAGACTATGAAGTACGAGGAAAAAAATAAATCGATCATCGCCAACTTTTTACGGCTCACTTAGGCGCGCGACCTACATCAGTAATGGTAATGGTAATATCATAACAATTCGAATATGATATTACACCTATTACTTACCTAGGTTCATTTTCATGGAGGGACCGGTACTAGCGTTCGTGTACCATGTCTTCTCCATGTCCAACATCAAATGATCGTAGTTGGTCACCCGTTGCTCAATCTCGCTGAAACTCTCGCACTGGGTCACGGTGAGCGGGGTAATAATATACCAAAAGTATTGGGGTTGCAGACGCTTCCACCACATATCGAGCGCGTACGGGTTCGAAATCCCAGGTTGGGCCGGATTTTTCATTTGTAGTTGGCAGCTCTCCTTGAAGTTCTCCAAGAGCACATCGTACATCTCGCGCTTTGCCACATAAGCGGTCGTGGTCTGCCCATTGAAAATACGGGCACAGTAATTATCCACGCGTTGGTAAGGGGGGACCACATTCGCCCCCACCAGTAAGATATCCCACTGGATTTCCTTGTTGTCCCAGAACTTTTGCAGTTGCCGTTTGAACTGGTCCGGGTCTGTGAACTTGATGTCGTCCTCACAGATAAACACCTGCTCGTACCCCCGCTTCTTCGCCTCCTCCAGACACCGGATATGGCTCAGTGTGCATCCGATCCCTCCTACTTTGGCCTTGACAGCATTGATGCGTTCACCACGAATACCCATCTTGTCGAGCTCGGATTCGACGTGTTTCAGGCGGTCGGTTCGGTGGTCAAGATTGATGAAAAAGGTATGCTTGAATAATTCCATTAGAGAACCTGGCGTAATTTTTTTATTTCGTTTTACAGTTATTAATATACAGTTTCGACTAGAATCATACAGATGTAACGAAGGAGGACGGGTCAAACAAGAACCCACCGCTAATGGTGATCGGATTCATCCGTAACCGCTGGGCCGAAAAATCGAAAATCTCTTGGTTCGCGTTGATCAAAAAGGCTACCTTATCGGTCATCTGGAGAACCTGGTTTTTTAATATCACAATCTCCTGTTCGAGTGCCTGGATTTTATTCGCATTTTCGTTGTCGAGCCACTTCACCGTGCTTTCAGGGGGTCCATTTTGCGGAGGTTCTACATTTTTTAATCCCCTGAAGGTATTGAGACTGGAGGGGATCTCTTCGACCGTGAGTTGCACATTTTCGTCTGGACTGATGGTGAGGCGACCAGGACCTTGGTTCTGAATCAAGCCAGTCGAGCCAGATAAAGGAACGGAGCCTTGGTTTTGAATCAAACCAGATAAAGGAACGGAGCCTTGGCCAGAGCCTTGGTTCTGAATCGAGCCAGATAAAGGAACGGAGCCTTGGTTCTGAATCGAGCCAGCTTGACCCCCAAAAAACGGTGCAGGTGCGTATTTCTTCAGCTCCTCGTCCCGTTCCCGTAAATGTTTTTGGACCAAATCCTCCATGTTGCCGGAAATGGGAGGTGGGTCGTTGAACTTTTCACGGAAATCGATGGAATCCGGTGGCTTCTTATCAAACATCGAATAATATTCGTTTTGAAACTGGTTGTACTGCGACACGAATTTCTCCTCTTTCTTGTCGTCTCTGCCTGGAATGCCGGTCAATGGCATTTGAGGAACTTGTTGTGCAGGTGGTCGCATTTGTTGCTGTTGCATATGTTCCACGTTACGTTTCACGTCCTGTACCATATAATTCAAGGTATCCCGGTTGATCTCGTAGAGGTTCTCCGTATTGAACGTGATGTTACGGTTCTTATCGTAAAACGCACTGACGATTTGTTTAAACCAAGTTTCCTTGATGTTGGGCGGATACCGCATAAAATATTCTTGGATCATCGGATTTTTATTGACAATCTTCCATAACAATTCTTGGTTTTCGGGATGGATGTATAACGCCATAATATAGATATTACAATCAATATCTATATTATTTTTTATTTCATCTTATTTCCTTGCCCTTGCGTGTTTCACCCTACCGTGTGAAACACGGTAGGTGTGGCGAGCGCGTTTGGACCGTTTACGCACAGTACCCTCTCTCTTCTTCTCATCATTGATGTTTTCGGACGCACTTCCGCCAATTTTCTTATGCATTTTACCGTCTTCTAATAAATCTTCTTCGTCCTCGATCGCGCCCAAATAGGCGGCGAGAACCTCGCGCTTCCGGTTAATATCGTCGCTAGTTTTCAGCCGTTTTTCGATTTCATCAATAATGTCTTTACGTAACTGGGTGTCTTCCACTTTACCGGTGAGTTCCAACAAGTCCCGGTTCAGTTTCTTCAAATTTTCGCGTAATCGTTTGTTCTCAATACGTAGGATGTCTTCTTGGCGTTTCAAATGTTCGGCCTCGGCCGGGTTAGGGTAGTTGATGGGTTGGAAGGCGGTGAGACGGACTTCTTCGCTCTTAAAAAAGTCGCGTATGGTTTTCTTGATCTTGCGCGAGTTCTGGGGGGTACCTTCGTAGCTAACATATTCGTTTAAATTATGTAAAAAGGAGTCGACTTGGTCGTGGGTATGGAATGGCAGCTTTTCTTGGTCCAAAATCGTGTGGAAATCACCGATGCGATATCCTTTGGAATTCACGTAGGGGGTCGGGAAGATTCGTGTGACGATTTCGACCGGGGGCTTGGTCAAATTACGAACAGATGGATCGATCCAACCTTGACTGTCCGCAGTTTGACTGACGGGCGGGAGCTCGGGTACCTCACGGATTGGTGGGGGCAAAGGCACTGAATCAGTGCTGGGCCCTTGTGGCAAAGGGCCGGGTCCTTGCTCGGGCAAAGGAACGGGGCCAGGAGGTACCTCACGGATCGGCGGTGGCAAAGGGCCGGATTCCGGCACGGGCCCTTGGGGCAAAGGCATAGATTCCGGGCCGGACCCTTGTGGCAAAGGCGCTGATTCAGGCTCAGGACTAACAGAAATAGATTTTTTCACATCTTCTGAAGGCAAAGGCCCCGGTTCGAGTGGTGCTGACGGCTTTTTCATATCTTCGGGCTCCATAGATCGTAACGGCGGGGGCAATTTGTATCGCGACTGAAGGGGCACGATTTCTTCCCGAACAGGCACCGCCACAGGTAACGGCTCCATGTCGTTGGCAATAGGTTGGGCAGGCACAATTTGCGAGGCCTGTTCCAAAACTCGTGTCGACGGGACCAGGGCCAAATCAGTATCATTAGGTTTACGTAAAATACTCAATGGGCGGTTGTTCTTCAAGGTACGGGACAAGGTGGTTGGAACCGGGTCTTTCGAGAACTTCCGGAGACGCTTGGTCCGCGCAGCGGCTTTGGCACGCGCAGCAGCTTTCGCCTTGGCCCATAAAGCCTCCGCATCCCGAATCCGTTTTTCGTTGAGTTCGCGTAGTCGCTCCGACACAATTTGTTCCTCCCTTAAACGATCTAATTCTTGTTGGCGAGAACCGGGACCCACGGGTTCTGACGGAAGTGTGGTTGGATCGGGTTGTTCCTCTATTACATTTATGTTATTCGGTTCGGCCATTATTTTTAAAAACTATCTGTAATATCTCTATAAATTCTTTGGCATCTTATTCGTTAAAATAAATACGGCGATAACGTTTCATGTATTTGTCGGGAATCGGCCGATCTTTAAAGAACCGTATTTTTTCCAAATAATTTTTAAACACTTTCCCCTCGGTCTCCCCCGTCAACATGGTAATCAAAAAATAGAGCGCATACATCCCACATTCGCTACTGCCCATCTGGTGTTCGAGGGGGCAATTCTCGTAAAAATGGATACGCATTGGCGTCGGTTTCAGCTCTAAACCCTGTTGCACCACACGTTTCAAGAAAGCGTCGATTTCGGCCGGTATCGGGTTACCGGCGCTGTCCATATAAAAGGCATATTTGTCATCTAAATCTATGAACATCGAGACCCAGTGACTGCCACCGCGGTCATGTTTATCTAAATTGAACACGATACCCAGCTTCGTTTTCCCGGTTTTCAAATATTTATCTAAATGAAAATGGCATAATTCCTCCCAGACACAGCGACCGTTCGTGTCGGCAGGGCGGCTGTCGAAGTCGATGGGGGTCGGACCGATCACATGGAAATGGGGATAAGTCTGTTCGTACTGTTGGAGAACCTCCATGATGTCGTAATTCGATAGCCATTCCGACGGTTTTTTTGCCCATTCTTTGGGCTGGTCGGGGGCGAACGAATATAGGTCGATTTTCTTACGAAGCACCGGGTCCTGGATCTGGGACAACCAACAATCCTCTTTGTCGCACTGGCTCAGCCGGCCCTTCAAGTCGTTCCAGATTTGGTCGGCATTGGTGGACGTGATTTTATTATGAGGATGATACTTGTTATACGAGGTTTTCAGGAGCACCATGGTCTCGGGGGTGAAACAACTGTCGGTCAACGCGGTCTTGCCTTTGACCATCGGGCTACAATTCATTTTCCTCAAAGTTTTTTGTTTTTTCCCACCTTTCTTGGCCCCCTTATCCTTTTTATTATTGATATTACGCAGACTCCGCATATATACATTCACTAGGTTTTTTATTTTTGAGGTTCCGAATGGACCGATACTAGATTAAAACTGTGATTACGCAACAACGCGTACACATCAAATATCTAGTGAAAAATATATTATACTGTTTCTGTATAAATGTCCGACTACGATCACTGTAATTGTTCTAGGTGCCTGCAAAGGTCCCCGCCTAGAAACGACTGTCAATGTAGAACATGCAGGAACGAAAGGGACCGAAGTCGGTCAGAGAAACGCATTGTCACCGTTTGTAAGAACTGTACGTGTAATAAATGTCGGCCTTACCGCCCCCTCATTTGCGATGCTCACGTACCGACCCATTCGTGCGATGGTGATAATGAGTGTCAGCGGGGAAAAGTGATTGTAATCACCATCAATTAAGTGTAATCTTATAGTCACAAATTGTGTTTTTGCAATTCATTATTGGCTGCGTTTATCTAGCGAAATTATTTTCTTTGCGAATGAGAAAATAATCTTCAAGTATATAGAGTATCTCTATGACAAAGACGTGTGAGCGTGACGACAACTGCTGGAGAAAACCTCCGTCATGTATCCGTCATAAAAATGACAAGGTGTGTGGTGACAGACGCCATGACAAGGACCACGAAAGAAAATGCCACGACGGCCGGGACGGAGAGAATGGAAAAGACGGAAAAAAGGGGCGTGATGGCAAAGACGGTCGCGACGGTGTGGATGGAAAAGACGGCAAGGATGGTGAAGACGGTCGCGATGGTCGTGATGGAAAAGATGGCAAGGATGGTGAAGACGGCAAGGATGGAAAAGACGGCGAGGACGGTCGCGATGGTCGTGACGGAAAGGATGGTAAGGACGGCGAAGATGGTACAGATGGCGAGGACGGACGCGATGGTCGTAATGGCAAGGACGGTAAAGACGGCAAGGATGGTAAGGACGGCGAAGACGGCCAGGATGGTCAAGACGGCGAAGACGGTCGGGACGGCAAGAATGGCCAAGACGGCCAAGACGGTCGGGACGGTCAAGACGGTGAAAATGGTAGGGACGGACAAGACGGCGAAGACGGTGAAGACGGCAAGGATGGTCGTGATGGAGCTCCTGGACCTAGAGGTGCTCGAGGATGTGATGGTGAACGCGGCCCACCGGGTCCGACTGGACAATCTGGTGCTAAAGGTTGTGACGGTCAAAAAGGTTCGACAGGATCAACTGGATCAACAGGCCCCACTGGATCGACAGGATCAACAGGCCCCACTGGATCAACAGGATCAACTGGCACCACTGGCCCCACAGGATCAACAGGTTCGACAGGATCAACTGGCCCCACTGGCCCCACAGGCAACACGGGTCCCATTGGTTCATCCGGTCCAACAGGACCCATGGGCAACACTGGCGATGCAGGAGATACAGGCGCTATTGGCAACACTGGTCCGACTGGACCCATGGGCAACACTGGCAACGTAGGCAGCACAGGCAACAAAGGAGATACAGGTGCTGTTGGCAACACTGGTCCGACTGGACCCGCAGGCAGCGTAGGCAAGACAGGAGATACAGGCAACAAAGGAGATACAGGCGCTTTTGGCAGCACTGGTCCGACAGGTCCGACTGGTAACACTGGCAATACCGGTAGCGTGGGTCCCACTGGACCCAAAGCACTATGTGACTGCAGCTGTGTTCAATATGTGAATACATTCATCAACCAAGACCTGAGCGCGGGTCCCCAAGGAATCAAAATAATTTACAATGTTCCGAAACAATTCAACTTCATTGTTTACGGTTACGATTCACTTAATGTGGCCAGTAATTTATATATACGAACAGGCGAAACCCCTGGTTACGAGAACGGTATTGGTTTTGTAAATGATTTGGGTAACGACAACGAAATCGATACGCTACACTATGCGCAAATCGATCTGGGAGATTTTATTCGTGTTAGATCATTGCAATGCGCGGACCCGGTAATAGCAATTGGTAGTGTACAGGTAGGCGAAGGGTTTGCAATTTATGGCTCTAATACCTTAGGACAAAAAGGGACTCTTCTGTATAGCTATACGAATACGATCGACAATAGTACGACCAATGCATATAAACATATTGTTATTCCGTCGTATAATACCACGAATAAAAGTAAAACCGGGGATTTGTACTTGTACGGGGCGACGCCGTTCAGATATATTTCTGTGACGGCCACCGTGGGGAACATTACGTTGAATTCATTGACATTTAACTTATACAGCTGCTAAGCAGGGAACCGTAGGTTCCCTCAGGGCACTGAAAGCGCCCAAGGGTTGAGCGGCTTCGCCGCTCTGACCCCCGCACCCCCTTCCCTTAATTTAAAGGTAGTTGCAAGGATTGTTTCCAAGAAAGTTAACTATTTAAGGGAAGGGTTTAAGGGGAACCGTAGGTTCCCCTTACAACGGTCTCTTTCCCCCAGAATGACTTAGTAACCCTGGATTGGCGTTGTACTTTATCTGCCTCGTCCATTAATGCCATTTTACGTTCCAACTCGTCCCGGTCTTTTTGGGCGATTTTAGCGCGATGTGCATCTTCTTGCTCGTCTTCCACCCCGTCAAACAACACATCGTCGTCCTTGTTCTCCAAATCCTTCATTTCAAAATAGCGTATCAGGGTTCTCACATACCGATCGAACGCCTGATTTACATCTAAAGTGATCATCGTGTCAGGATCGGACAACAGATCGTGGGTAAAATCCGAGATACGGTCGCGATATTTGTTAATTTTTTGTATGTGTTGCAGGTTCTCCGTATGTTTGACAGGATCGTTCTTAGCAACATATTTTTTATATTGATGGCGATTCATCAACAAATCCAGGGTGATTTGATCGATCGGGTCCGAGACCGTAGGCGCATTGTCGGTATCCATTAGGTATATTATGTATATAACGTATCTATTTTTCTTCGGCTTTTTGTTTTTCTCGCAACTGCATTTCTTTGATTATCCGTCGGTTCTCAATAACCTGCCTTTTGAAATCTTCGAAATGATCACAAACATCCTTTATTTCGGCTTCAATAGTCAGGTCAGACGCTCGGAGCCCATTCGCGTTCAGTAAATGGGGATCGGACTGATGGTTCATGAGCCAAATGCACGTATCTTTACGATTCGCACGACATGCAATATGTAGCGGAGTTTCTTTATCAAATGTGCGAGTGTTCAGTTCCATACCGGCGTCACATAACGCTTTAAGCATTTTCACACGACCCCATCTCGCGGCATAATGTAGCGGGGTCCATCCGTCCCTTGGATCAAAATAGTTTATATTCGCACCGGACCGTATTAGTCGAAGTGCAAGCGGGTCGTTCCCAAAGTAACAGGCGTTTAGTAGCTCATGGCCGCTTTTGTCCATTCTTACTTGTCGTGCGAAATATATAGTTAGTATATAATAATATATTTCAATATTCTTTTCCATCCATGATTCGTAATTTGATCGTTTTGAACGGAATCTACGATATCATATGTGCATTAGCCATACTTAATTTGTTCCAGGTATCGGTTCCCATTTACCCCCATTTGGCGATGATTAATAACGGCGTTCGGACCCCGATTTCGGACCGTTTTTTCGCTTACTGGATATTTACCTACGGGATCATACGATTATACACGAATTATACGATGATAGCACTGTCTTATTATATTGAGGCCGCGTTCATTGCGAGCGAGGTGATCCATGGTACGATAGCCGCGGATACAGGGTTTGCTGTGATATTGGTCTGTCTACTTATGGCACAGCTCGCCCATTATGTTTCTGGGTAGGCAGTTCCTATTTACGAGCCTTGTTCTGTTGCGCAATCTGTTTTTGATGAATCTTTTCGAGTGCTTTACGCTCCTTTTCCCGCTCCTTGTCTAATTTGTATTGTTCCTTTGATTTCTGGATCGCGATGGCCTCTTGTTGGCTATCGACCAAGTCCTCGACGATCTTCCCGCGGTAGTGGTTGACCAGGTTTTTCAAATAATCGTGATCAACTCCCCTTTTTTGTTTACGGAGCGTCTGTTGCAGCGCCTTCCGTTCCTTGGCGTTAGACTTCAATTGTTGGCGCTCGGCCCCGATCGTCTTTTTCAGCGTTTTACGTATGTCGTTATATCGCCGGGTGCGTTTCTTGTTGGTTTCGGAGATCGCATCCTTAAGCACCTTTTGTGCCTTGGCCGTCTCACGCCGCCGTATTTTGATGACATCATTATATTCCTTACGTTCATCGCGGATCGTCATGTTGATCACCTGACGTTCTTGCTCGTTCAGGTCCGACTTCAACATATGTTTCAGGTGGCTCATGCGCTTGATATAATTGTTGGTCAGGCTCTTCAACTGCGCATGGAGGTCGGTGATTTCCTTGTTATACCCTTCGATCACGAGGTCGTACTCGCGGATGACCGGGTGCTCGCGAATGTTCTCGTCCAACTTACCCTTTTCGCCGACTTTAGTCGCACATTTATCTTTCAGTTGGAACAACAGAGAACCCTGGTATTTCTCGTACTGGTCGCCGTATTTCTCGATGTTCTCTCTCACCTCGGCCAAGGCGGTTTTCTTCATTTGTCCCCGCTCCTTGATACGTTCGCGGATTTCTTTGATACGTTCACGGATGACCTTGATCTGTTCCTTGGCCACCGCCACCATTTCGCGAATATTCTTATTCGCGATCGTCTCACACTGCTTCCGTTCCTTACCAGTAATATCTCCGCAAATATCGTCTTTCAGGTAGGCGAAGGTGGACGCATTCACGCTACCGAGTTCTCCTTCCAGCTTCTTGTTTTCCTCTTCAATCTGAGCTTTGATACCCGTTACATCAGTATCGAGCATGCTCTGCACAATCTTTTTATCGAACCGCTGGGCCATCTTGACATCGTCGGTGATCGGCACATCCACGTTATGAACGCGGGGCTGAGAGAATTGACGGGCATCCTTTTCACGGTTCAAATAGCTCACGTAACCCGCGATGTCGTCGAGGTAGCGCGAACGTCCCCGCTCCGTGAACTCGCCGTTCTCGTTCAAATACACCTCGGAAAAGTTGGAGAAATCTGCAAACATCTGCTCGGAGGGCGGTTTCAACAAATTCACCAGTTTGATCAGCTCCATCGGGTCGTTGGTAATCGGGGTCGCAGTCATCAACAGTACTTTCACGGAATCCTTACCCGAATATTGGTAAGAATACATGAGTGCCTGGTGGAGGGCTGCCATATCGGGGCGTTCGATGCTGGACAGGTCGTCGCCACCGTAGAGCTTATGGGCCTCGTCGATGATAAGCAGGGTTTTACGCAGGGGGTCCTCCTTGCCATTGATCTTGACCAGCGTCTCGTAGAGCGTGTTTTGTTTCGACACCAGGTTCGAGAACTGCTTATAGGACATAGGGCGTATGCGCCAGGCCTTGGACAACAGTTTCATACGGTTCTTTTGGTCGGCCGGGATCTGGAGGCCCGAGTTTTCTATCTGGGTACGGATACTTTCGTTGCATACTTGGTCAAACATATTTTTCCAGATGTCGTTTTTCAAGGTGGTACGGGTGACCCAAAGGATGGTGTATCCATTCTTTTCGAAATTTTGGGTGGCCGCTGCAATTGCCGAGCAGGTCTTACCTGTACCAACAGAGTGCATCAAGAGCATACCTTTCAGGGGATTGAGTGGGCTGAAGTAGTGGCGGACGAAGTCTTGGGTCGGCGTGTATTTGATGAGTTCCCCTGCCCCTCCCCGCTGCTTTTCGGCACACAGGTTCTCCATCTTCACTGGATCCCATGCGAATTCACCGTAATTTGCGCGAATAAACTCACGCATCTCCCCGTGGGTCAGCCGTTTTTCCTGGTTCTGATTCACAATTAAAGGAGAACCTTCGCGGATCACCAATTTACGCTTTTTAGGTATGACCAGGGCGCCGTCGGCACCCCCGCCGTACAGGAGGGCCACATCGTCCTTCACATGCTCGTCGAGTTTAGCACGGTGGTGTTCTTCGTCGTCATTGACCGAAACGAACGGGATCGCGAAACTATGAACGTTCTTATTGAGATCGTAGTCGACCGCACCGACCACCGTGGTTCTCTCCAAATCGTAAGAGAAATTGATGAGACGCAGGTCCAGGTTCATCGACTTCAGGTAGAGATCCATGGCGCCCTTGGCACCTAAAAACGTGTTCTGTAACACCTCCGGGATCGACAGATCGTAGACAAAGACCTCGAGCGGCCATCCTTGGTGCGGGTGGAATTCGAGCCCTTTTTGCCCACAGGTACGCGTCCCGCGTCCGATCACCTGCTTTTGGTCCGCGGGGACCGTGGAGGGTTCAAAGATATGGACGTACTTGATGTCGAAGAGGTCGATCCCCTCTTTGAAACCGCTATCTAAAATGATGAACCGCACCAGATCTCCATAGACGTTTTCGGGGCGTTGGTTGAACTTTTTCAACATATCCTTCTTGACGGCCACGGTGATGGACTGGTCGTAGACACCGACCGAAGATAACATATAAAAATTGTTTTG
>Ga0114973_10003531_pt1 | contig 10993 bp, 13 predicted proteins | sample M_140807_MF_Meta_FD_87025 | JGI IMG/M metagenome (GOLD analysis project Ga0114973, IMG submission 87025) | Freshwater microbial communities from Lake Montjoie, Canada to study carbon cycling - M_140807_MF_MetaG | ecosystem: Environmental > Aquatic > Freshwater > Lake | place: Lake Montjoie... | reverse complement strand
CAGGCCGAAAGTGAAATGTACCTAGTAGCAAAAATGAAGGAAATTGTACCGGAGTTTGTGAGCAATAACAGTGTGTTTGAGAAGCTTGATATGGGTGGGAAAGTAGTTGGAATGGATTAGTGTGGTCCATTGGACCGATAGCTACTTGAAGTAAGGTATAAATAGAGGTTTAGATAGAAATCAAAAACAATGACTGTTTTATTCTTTGTTAAAAGGGTTCGAAATATCAAAAAAACAGTCAAACGGTGTGCAGTAATGTGCGTTATTTAATTAATTATTAATTGTCAATATTTAATTTAAAAAATTAAGCTTGTTTATAAAGAAAATAATTCTATTAATAAAAATAGCATGTTGAAATATTATAAAATTTATGGAATGTATGGCTTAATTAGACTTGTAAGAGATAGATTATTTACATATTTCTATTATCCAAATGCTAGAATAATCAGGCTACCTTTTTTCATAAGAGGTAGAAAATACATAAAAGGAGCTAAATTTCTAACAACTGGAATAAATTTAAGAATAGATATTATTTTCGAAAAAAATTTTACTCCCATACTGCTTATTGGAGACAATGTACAAATTAATGATTATGTTCATATAGCAGTAGCAAAAGGAGTTTATATAGGAGATAACACGTTAATTGCTTCTAAAGTTTTTATATCAGACCATAATCACGGTAATTATACTGGAAATAATCAATCAAGCCCTATGACTCCTCCAATTGAGAGGGAGTTGTTTTCTAAAGAAGTAAAAATTGGCAGTAATGTTTGGATTGGAGAATTCGTATCTATTTTGCCGGGAGTTACAATTGGCGACGGTTCAATTATTGGTTCCATGAGTGTAGTAACAAAAGATATTCCAGAATTTTCTATCGCAGTTGGATCTCCAGCTAAAGTGATCAAAAAATATGACAAGGATACAAATAAATGGATTAATATTATTTCTTAAGTTATGTTTATTATTGCCTCAATTTCATATGCAATTTCTATTTTTATTGATGTATTTGCATATCATTTAAAACTGAATATACACGATAATAATAATGTTAGATATCTATTTTCTTTAATTAACATATTTCAATTTTCTGCCAGAGGATTTATACTAATATTCGTCCCAATAATGGCTTACTATACAGAGACAGTAAAAGACAAAGAAATGGTATGGGAAATTATTTTATTATCTCATTTCTTTGTTATTATATTTTTACTGCCCTTATTTTCAAATAAATTTTCGTTTTTATTTTCCATAAAAGTAGTTAAAATTTTAAATTTTATTTTTGGTAAATCAAAAAAAATAAAATTTAGTAAAATCGAACAAAGTGAAGATATTTTAATAAATAATAAATTAAAATCTAATAATTTTTATTTTGTTGTTTTCGCATATATATCTGGCTTTATGTTTTCTTTTAGTGCAACTTTTTTGTACTTTTTTAGCTTTTCATATCCTCAAAAGGCTCTGACATTAAGTTCTTACAGCCAAATTTTGAATATGTTTGGAGTTTTACTTCTAGTATTATTAATAGACCCAAGAGTTATGAGTTCAATAGATAAAGGGAAGGGATTACAGGAAATTAAATTATTAACTACTTGTAGAATTTTTGTGCACATAAGTCTTATAATATTATTGTTACTAATAAAATGACAGTAACTATGATATTAATAACTTTTTTATTTTTCAGTTATTATTTTTTGTGTCAAAATCACATTAAATATGAGAATAAAATGTTTTATTTAATACTTTTTATGTTTCTCTCTATTGTTTTAAGATTATTAATACCCATAAATATAAATAAAGATTATATAGGTTATTATGAGCTATACAACTATGATAAACCTGAAAATATTTTATCGTTTTTAACTTCTGAGCCATATTTATTCATAATATATAAATTTTTCGAATTATTTACATCAAATAAAATCAATATCATTGAAAGTATTTATTGGTTTAATTTATTAATTAGTCTTTATTTTTATATATGGTTAGCGTCTAAAAAAGACATTGAACTATGGAAAAAAGTTGTCATTTTTGTGTTTTACTATTTCCTAACGAGTTATGTTGTATTAAGAAACGCGCCAGTTTATTATATCTACTCGTATTTTTTTTATTTTAGTTTTAGAAGTATAAATTATAGAAAAATAATTTTATCGCCATTTATACATTTAAGTTCAGTTCCATTACTTATACTTTCGTTTTACAAAAGCAAAAAATATTTTAAATATTTATTTTTAGTTTTATTAATATTTATTCCCATTTTTATTGTTATAGTATTTCCAATAATTAATAGTATTGTAGAATTAAAGTTTTTTTTAAACAAAGTAGATGATTATGCACAAGGCATGTCAGAGGTTAGTGTTTTTCATAAAATATATTTTTGTTTTATTACCGGGTTACTCATCATTACTTGGTTTAATATTAAAGAAAAACTATTTCACCCATTAATTTTTACTACATTTTTCATATATTATATCACATTTTTTATTAATCCTGTAATCGGGTTTAGATTTTCTCCTTATGTTATTTTTGCACTATTATTAAATAATTTCAAAGGCAATTACAATTTCCCTGGTTTAAACATAGTTTTAAATTTTCTTATTATATTATTACTGCCTTATTTTATTTTTACTTATATTGACACTCATCATATATGAATATTTTAGTTATTTTAGCCTCGTTTAATGGATTAAAATATATTGAAGAGCAAATAAATTCAATTCTTACTCAAGAATACGTAAATGTAACTTTATTTATTTTTGATGATGGAAGTAATGACGGGTCATTTGAATTATTATTATCAAAGTTTTCTTTTAATCCGAATCAAATTAAAATAGCAAAAAATGTTAATCCAACAGGTAGTGCAGCAAATAATTTTTTTAATGCAATAAAAACAATTGATGAAAAGATAATTGATGCTCATGATTATGTTGCTTTTTCAGATCAAGATGATATTTGGTTAACTAAGAAACTTTATGAGGCAGGTCAAAAAATGATAACAGAGAATTCAAATTTGTATTCATCAAATTTGATACTTTGGAATCAAGAAGCGGGAACAAAATTAATACTAAAAAAATCATATTCTCAAAAAAAATATGATCATTTATTTGAAGGTGGGAGTGCAGGATGTACATATGTAATGGATAAAAAATTGACCTATCTAGTTAAAGAGAATATTAATAAAGTTGATTATATAAATTGGAAATATTTTTCACACGATTGGTTTATTTATTTTATTGCGAGAATCAATAATTTAAAAGTTTTTATAGATAACAGAGCTTTTATAATATACAGGATTCATGATTCAAACCTACATGGCCAATTAAATTCTCTTTCATTTTACGCAATAAAAGAAAGATTACAATTAATTACTAATGGCTGGTATTATATTCAATCTAAAGGGTTTATCAATTTATTACCCCCTCGATCAAAAGAAGCAAAAATTTATAAATTGTATACTAAAAATTATTTTACTAGAATATATGTGCTTTTTCGTTATAATTTCACTTTAATAAGAAGTCCAATAAAAGCAATTCAGTTCTTTATAGTTAGTGTTATGCCATTTAAAATAAAAAAATAAAAATTATATCACATCTTGTATATGAAAAAAAATATTTTAGAATACTTTTTTTATACAGCTGAAAAAAATCAATTTAAAACAGCTGTTATTGAATTTGATAAAACAATCACTTTTGGCGATTTAGACATCAAAGCACAAGTTTTAGCAAATAGTATTATAGCTAAAAAAAGTATATCCAATATGCCTATTGCGGTATTTTTACCGAAGTCAATTGAAAGTGTAGTAGCTGATATTGCCATTACTTATTCATGTAATACCTATATGAATATTGATGTGAAGAGTCCTCAGGAGCGTATAAAAAACATTTTTGATTTAATAAAACCTGAAATTGTCATTACTAATTCTGCTAATTTAATATCTTTAAATGGGACCATTAAAATTGATAAGGTTTTATTGATTGATGAAGTAGATTTTAATCAAGTACCAAACCGTTCATTTTTGTTATCGCGCTTGGATTTACAAATAGATACAGATCCACTTTGTATTATTAATACTTCTGGATCAACAGGTACACCAAAAGGAGTGGTATTAAATCATCGTAGTTTTATTGAATTTACAGAAGTTTCAATTGAAATTTTTAAGTTTTCAAATCAAGAAATTATTGGTTCACTTTCACCATTGGTGTTTGACATTTATAGCTTTGAGTTATGTTTATTGATGTCGAAGGGAAGCACGCTTTTATTAATTCCAGAGCAACTTTCGGCATTTCCAATTAAAATTTTAGAGTTGCTCAAACAACATCAAATTAGTTTTATTTTTTGGGTGCCTACTATTATGGTTAACATCGCAAATATGAATTTGTTAGAAGTGGTTCAACTCCCTGATCTAAAAATTGTTTGGTTTGCTGGAGAAGTTTTTCCAACAAAACAATTTAATTATTGGAAACGCATGTTGAGTCATACCTTATTTGCGAATTTATATGGCCCAATAGAAATCACATTAGATTGTACCTACTTTATTGTAAATAGAGAAATAGCAGATGACGAGCCTCTTCCAATTGGCATTCCTTACCGAAATACAGATATTCTAATTTTAAATGATAAAGATGAATTGATAAAAGAAGGAGAAGAAGGAGAACTTTGTGTAAGAGGAACTTCGTTGGCCATGGGGTATTATAATAATCCTGAAAAGACTGCTGCAGCATTTGTACAGAATCCATTAAATATATCTTATCCAGAGGTTATCTATAGAACTGGTGACGTAGTTGCTAAAAATAGTTTTGGTGAAATCGTATTCAAAGGACGTAAGGATAGTTTAGTGAAACATCTTGGATATCGAATCGAACTTGGCGAAATAGAACATGTAATTGTGAATACACTTAAAATGGCCAAAAATGGCTGTGTAGTATATCAAACAGCACGAAAAGAAATTACCTTGTTCTATGAGTCGGAAACAGAAATATCATCAGCCGAATTCAGAAAGCAAATTGCCAGTATTTTACCTAAATATATGATTCCTACTGTATATATAAGAATGGATGAGATGCCGCGAAATACCAATGGTAAGATCGACAGACTTATGTTAAAGAATCAAATTAATTAATGGAAAAAATTACCGCATTAGATTTCTTTGTTAATGCATTAAACTTCGTTAAAAGCTTCAAGAAAAAGAGTGTAAGTAATTATTACTTTAATTCAATAAAAAGCGAAGTACTCATAAATAGTAGTGCTTTATCTGCAATTACCATTGGTGAAGTAGTTTTTGTTTTAAAGCAGAACGGACATTTTATAAATTTATATTATTACTCTTCGGATTCAACTGAATTACGGAAGAGCCTAGCTAAGTTAGTAAGTATTTATCCTGATATGACTGTCATAGTAGATGTAGTTACAACAGAAATTGATGCAGATGTATTTAAAGCTTTTTACCATAATAGCTTTAATGTATATACTTCCTTAATTAGGATGAGTCGCATTTCGGATGGCATAATAGTTGATGAGGTTGCAGATCAACATTTAAAAGTGGCTAATCAAGATGAATCATTGGAGGTATTCAATCAATTAAAAACATTTTTCGATCCCAAAGCGGAACAACTACCTACTCAGGATGAAATGATTGAATGGTCAAATAATGGAAATATTTTGGTTTATAAAATAGAAAATCAAGTTGCAGGATTTATTATTTATCAATTGGTTGGAGTGACTTTATATTTGAGATATTGGTTCGTTAGTCCGCTTTTTAGAGATAGAAAATTTGGTTCGAAATTATTTAATTACTTCCTATTAAAAGGGAAGGATTCAAAAAGGCAATTGTTTTGGGTTATTCAAACCAATGAAAATGCAATTGTTCGTTATAAACACTACGGTTTTAAAGAAGAGAAAATATATAACTTTGTGCTAACTAATAAAAATATAAAATATGAAGGCTAAAATAATTGAGATACTTACTGAGATTAGATCAGAATTTGACTTCAATGAGGGTGTAAATTTTTTTGATAATGGAATGTTAGATTCTTTTGATCTTGTTACATTGGTAACAGCGTTAGATGAAGAATACAAAATATCAATTGATGGTACAGATATAATCCCTGATAATTTTTCAACTGTAAATGCAATTGAAGCCTTACTTTCGAAATACGGAGTGAAATAATGAATTTCCATTTTACAAATAAGAAGATTAGCGGTATCCTTACCATATTGCCTAGTAATGAGGTAACGTTTGAGGATGAGATGGGGGATTATAATTTTTCAGAAGCTAAATCATTGAAGCTTAAAGCTGCAATGGGCTTTAATAAAAAACGAATCGTTAAATCAGGAGTTACTGGTTCAGATTTGTGCTTGCATGGATTAAATTATATTTTAGATCATAATCTGCTTCAAAGAGAGGATATTGATGCACTTATATTAGTAACACAATCGCCTGATTACATAATGCCTCCAACAAGCAATGTAATACAAGGAGCCTTAGGGTTAAAGTCTGATATGTTATGTATGGATATCAATCAAGGGTGTGCAGGATATATTGTTGGATTGATGCAAGGATTTATGTTACTCGGTCAGCCTGAAATTAAGAAAGTAGTTTTAATGAATGCTGATGTATTAAGTCCTAAGGTTTCAAAACGCGATAGAAACAGCAATCCACTCATTGGTGATGCTGCATCGATTACGATTTTGGAACGTTCTAATATAGCTACTTCAATTGCTTGTACGCTTAAAATGAATGGACATGGTGCATTCGCACTTCAAATTCCTGCTGGTGGATCCAAATTACCTAACAGCCCTGAAACTGCAGAAATGATTGAGGATGCAAATGGTAACTTTAGAAGCAAAGACCATTTGGTGATGAAAGGCGACGAGGTCTTTAATTTTGTGCAAACAGAAGTTCCACCATTGATTGATGAGGTCTTTAAATTAGCAAACATTACCAAAGAAGAAATTGATTACTTTATGTTTCATCAACCCAATAGGTTTATGTTACAAAAGTTGGCCGATAAAATTGGAGTGAGTAGAGATAAAATGCCAAGTAATATTGTTGAAAATTTTGGCAATTCAAGTGGTGTTACTATTCCTTTAGCAATCACCTTCAATATTGGAAACGAAATTGAAAATAAACATTATAAATTATGTCTTTCAGGTTTTGGCGTTGGGTTAACCTGGGCCGCAATGGTTATAGATGTTGGTCCGTTAGAATTTTGTAAACAAATAGATTATTAATATGGAAAATTTTTTAAATCAAATGGCAGAGTTATTAGAAGTTGACTCTGTAAATCCTCAAGATGAAATTACTTCTTTTGATGCATGGGATTCGTTAACAAGTTTGTCGATTATTGCTTTGGCAGATGATGAGTATTCAGTTACGATTTCTGCTCAAGACATTCTCAATGCCAAAATTATAGGAGACTTGTATCAGTTTATTCAATCAAAAAAATAAGATGTCATTTAATCCCATTGCGCTAAATGAAAAAAGATTTTTAATTTCTGGAGCTGCTTCGGGACTAGGAAGAGCAACATCTGTATTGTTATCTAAACTAGGAGCTGAATTGGTTTTGTTGGATATAAATGAAGAAGGACTGAACTCAACTAAAGGATTGTGTGGTGACGCGGCTGTTAATTGTATTACAGCAAATCTGCAAAATCCAGTTGAAATTAAACCTGTAATTATTGGTGCAGTTGAAAAATGGGGTAAATTAAATGGGTTTGTGCATCTTGCTGGGCGACCATATGTTTCACCTTTAAAAAGTATCAATCACAATACAACCACCGAAATTTTTAATTTAAATACATACTCCGCCATTGAATTAGCAAAAGTATTTACGAATAAAAATGTGTATGCAGGTGAGGCAGGATCTATTGTATTTATTTCATCTGTATATGGTTTTGTAGGATCTGCAGCTAATGTTGGATATGCCATGTCAAAAGCGGCACTTCATGGAGTAACCAAATCCTTATCTATTGAACTGGCTTCTAAAAATATTCGTGTTAATTGTGTAGCGCCAGGTTTTGTTAAAACTAAAATGCTTGACAATGTATCAGGTTCATTTAATCAAGATTATTACAATACACTCAATAATTTACATCCATTAGGATTAGGAGAGGCAGATGACGTGGCTAATGCGATAGCATTTCTCTTATCAGATATGTCGAAATGGATTACTGGCACTATCCTAAGTGTAGATGGTGGTTTCACCGCACAATAATTTCATATTATGAAAACTCAATATATATTAATTACTGGTTCTTCTTCAGGTATAGGAAGGGAAATGGCTACATATTTATCAAAAGCCAATCATATTATATTACACGGAAGAGACCAAGAACGCTTAGAAAAAGTGAAGTCACTATGCGACACACAATTCGATCATAAAATTTGGGCTCAAGATTTAAATGAAATTAATGAGATAGAAGCGTCTTTGTCTCAATTTATACTTAAAGAAAATATAGAAATTATTGGTTATGTGCATTGTGCTGGTTATATGAAGATGGCACCCTTGAAAATGTCGACTGCACAAATTTTAACATCTACTTTAAATATCAATATTATTTCTACCAGCCTTATTACTAAGGTTCTAATAAATTATAAATTTAATCCTGTGGCACTTAAATCTGTTGTTTACTTATCAAGCAATATAAGTAATATGGGAGCCAAAGGGATGAGTGCTTATGGCGCATCAAAAGGAGCTATGGATTCATTGATGCGTTGTTTGGCTGTTGAATTAGCCCCTAAGGTGAGATTTAATTCTATATTGCCAGGAGCTATTCCAACTGAAATGACCCAAGCAATTTTTGATAACGAAGAAGTTCACTTTCGAATGAAAGAAAGTTATCCTTTAGGGATAGGAGAAGCATTAGATATTTGTTATATGGCCGAATTTTTGTTATTCAATAAATCAAAATGGATAACTGGTCAACAATTTACTGTTGATGGGGGAAGATCTATCAATATTTCAGGTTAATGCTGGTACATACTTTTAAAAATCAACCGATTGATTCAAATTGTTATGTAATCTATGATGAGCATTATAAATCATGTATCATTATAGATCCTGGAACAAATGGATCAACAGAAATAATCGAATTCATTGATTCCAAGAAACTCATTGTTGATTATGTCATTTTAACACATGAGCATTTTGACCATATTTGGGGGGTAAATGCATTGGTTGAATTTGCTAATCCCATAATTATTGCCAGTCAATATTGTGCAAATATGGTCAAAGACCCAAAAAAAAATCTTTCATTGTTTTATGATCAGGTGGGTTTTATTATCTCTAAAGAAATAAAATCAATTGAAAGGCTACAGGAATCAATAACTTTTGGAAAACATGTTGTAAAATTTATTTATACACCAGGGCATTCAGAAAGTAGCATTTCGGTAAATATTAATCAAAGTTTATTCTCCGGTGATTTAATGATAAGCGGGCTTAAAACAATTACTAAATTGCCAACAGGAAACAAGAAGAAATTACTGAATAGTCTTGAATTGATAAAAAAAAAATTTAGTAATAAAAATATAATTGTTTATCCTGGACATGGTGATAATTTTCTACTAGATGATGTTCATTTAAATTCTTTTTTGTAAAATGATAAAAGTAATATTTATTGGATCAGGTGCCGTTGCTGCTGAAGTTTGTTCTTATATAGAAGATTTGAATGAGATAAAAAATAAGCAAATTGAAATTGCAGGTTTTCTTGACGATAGTTACGATAACTATAAAAAAAATGCAAGAAATTATATGTTTACTTCAGAGTATCTAGGCAAAATCTCTGATTGGTGTTTTTCGAATGAATTCCATTATATTTTTGGATTTGCAAATTTAAGAGCCAGAGCCAGCGTAATAAATAAATTAGATTTACTACATATTAATTGGCTTACAATAATTCATCCTACTGTACAGATTTCCAAAACTGCAATTATTGAAAAGGGAACGATTATTTATCCAAATTGTGTAATTGGTCCAAATGTAAAAATCGGTAGGTTTAATCTAATCACTTCTTTCAGTTTTATTAGCCATGATTGTATATTGGGGGAGAATAATTTTTTGTCCACAAGTGGATTATCTGGTAATGTTAAAATAGGTAGTAATAATTTTTTTGGAATCAGGTCGACAGTACTTCCATCGGTTATGATTGGGTCCAATAACACAATACAAGCAGGTATGACTATTGATAAAAATATATCTGATAATGAAACTATATATTATAGATTCAAAGAGAAAGTTTCATTTATAAAACAACCTTATAATGAAGAGTAAAATTTGGCTCTCGTCTCCCCACATGGGTGGACTTGAGCAAAAATATGTAAACGAAGCATTTGATACCAATTGGGTAGCACCTCTAGGGCCCAATGTCAATGGTTTTGAAACAGATATTTCACGCTATCTCTATTATAAACATGAAATATATGCAGCTGCTTTATCGTCCGGTACTGCTGCGCTGCACTTGGCGCTAAAGATGTTAAACGTTTGTGTTGGCGATGTGGTGATGGTACAAAGTTTTACTTTTTGTGGAACTACCAATCCCGTGAGCTATCTGGGTGCAGAAATTGTATTTATTGATTCTGAATTAGCTACATGGAATATGTGTCCTGTAGCACTAAAAGAAGCCTTAGAAGAGTATAAACATAAATCGGTTAAGGCGATAATGCCTGTCCATTTGTATGGAATGCCTTTTAAGGTGAATGAAATACAAGCAATTGCGGAACTATATGGTGTGCCAGTTATTGAAGACGCGGCAGAGGCATTAGGTTCACGTTATAAAAATCAAAATTGTGGAACTTTTGGACAAATGGCTGCATTAAGCTTTAATGGCAATAAAATTATTACTACTAGTGGTGGCGGTGCATTGGTATCTAAAAGTAAAGATTTCATCGATCAAGCACGTTTTTTAGCTACTCAGGCTAGAGACAAAGCACCACATTATCAACACTCACAAATTGGCTATAATTACCGGATGAGTAACATTTTGGCAGGTATTGGTCGTG
>Ga0114973_10003530_pt1 | contig 10993 bp, 21 predicted proteins | sample M_140807_MF_Meta_FD_87025 | JGI IMG/M metagenome (GOLD analysis project Ga0114973, IMG submission 87025) | Freshwater microbial communities from Lake Montjoie, Canada to study carbon cycling - M_140807_MF_MetaG | ecosystem: Environmental > Aquatic > Freshwater > Lake | place: Lake Montjoie... | reverse complement strand
GCTGGCATACCAACAGATGATGCTGGATATAAAAAACACACTACATTAAGAAAAGAACATGATGAAGCCTGTTCTATGGTAAATGCTAAAGTTATTAATGGAGATCTATTAGATGATGTTTATGGGAAACAAAATGAAGATGATTTAATAAATTGGATAAAAAGTATAATTGTGGATTTTGACAATATCTATATTCCACTAGGAATTCATCATCCAGACCACGTATTTTTATCAGATACCTTATTTAATTTAATGAAACATTTTGATAAAAAATATTTTGTATATGCTGAGTTGCCATATAAATTATCATATCAAGATATGTATGAAACAAGATTAAAAATTTTTACATCACTTTGTGGTTTAAAAAAAACTAATACTAATTTTACAAAAAACAAAATTAATGCAATAAAAAAATATGATTCACAAATAAAATACGCAAGTAATCCATCTATCATAGATAAAGAATTATTTGCACAACTTATTGCAGAAGAAGAGGTATGGGAAGTTTCAATATTAGATCATGCTAAGGATTTTTGGGATAACGCTGCTAAAGATCCAGATGTAAGATATAAATATATTGCAGATGGGTGGGCAACTACTGAAGCATTTTTAGATCTTATAGAAAATAATAACAATCATTGGAACAATGTTCTAGAGATTGGGTGTGGAATAGGAAGATTGCTTGATCCACTTTCAGAAAAATATAAAAAATGTAATTTCTACGCAATAGATATCTCTGATGAGATGATAAAACTTGCACCTAAAAAAGATAATATAAAGTATCAAGAGGTTACAAATAATCTTGACCTAGTATATTCAATGTTGGTTTTTCAGCACATTGAACATAAAGAAAAAATTAACTATGTAAAACTTGCCTACGATAACTTAAAAAGCGGTGGCAATATGTATGTTCAATTTGTTATTGGAGAAGAAAACTTACCATACTCTTATCAAACATCTAAGTCAGAAATTCAAAAGATGTTGATTGACATAGGATTTAATAATTTAATTTTTGAAAACCATATGCATCCACAATGGATGTTTGTAAGGGCTACGAAATGATTAATGCCTACCTATATTCTCATGATGGAAAAGATTATGCAAGCGACAAATGGGATTATGGACTAATAAAAGAAATATTTGATAAGTATGAAATTAATCAAATAAAAGTTACAAAGATTCCAGAAGGTGAGAAAGCCTTTGTTGTAATTCCTGGACCTCAAACTGCTGGAAATGAAGATAGACTGTCTAAGGAACTAAATAAACTTTTTAGAGTTGTTTTATTTATTAATGGAGATGAGAATGCTAAGTTTGATGTAGATAAGATATCTCATCCTAATATTGAGATATGGGTTCAATACCCTCATAAAAAACATGCAGCATATAATAAAATGCCAATTGGTGTTCCACAGCACTTAAATGATAATTCTCCAGAATACAAAGAAAAAGAATACGATGTTTATTTTGGTGGACAGATTACTCACCAAAGAAGGGTAGAGTTATCTCATGTTATGCCAAACCTAAAGAATTCTTTGTATGGACCAACAGAAGGTTTTTCACAAGGAGATAAACCAAAAGACTACTATGCCAAACTTGCAAGTGCAAAAATTGCACCATGTCCATCTGGTGCAGCAGTAATAGATACATTTAGATTTTTTGAGTCAATAGAGTTATTAACGTTGCCAGTAGCAGATACAATAAATCCAAAAGGAATACAGACAGATTTTTATAAAAACATGTTTGGAGTTAATGTTCCATTTAACTATGTATCAAATTGGAATGAACTTAATAAATTAGTTCCAAAACTATTAGATCAGTATCCAAATAATATGCACCAAGTAGTATGTTGGTGGATCAAACAAAAAAGAGATCTAGGAATTAAGATTATGAGGCAGATAAATGCATAAAAGAGATGTAACTATTATTCTTGCAACATCAATAATTCCAGGGCACCCAAGTACAGACATAATAGATGAAACTATTAAATCTATTAGGCATCACTTTCCTAATAATGAAATTATAATGCAAATTGATGGATTAAGATCAGAACAGTTGCATCGCAAACAAGATTATGATGAATACAAAAATAGAATTTTATGGAAGTGTCTTCACCAATATAAAAATGTTTTGCCAATTATATTTGATAAGCATAGCCATCAAAGCACAATGCTAAAGCAGACTATCAATCTTATAAATACACCTAGCCTTCTTTATGTTGAGGGTGATGCTCCACTTACTCCTGACGTTGAAATAGATTGGGACAAGTGTTTAGACATGATTGAGTACGGCAAAGCAAATACAATAAGGTTTCATTTTGAATCATCAATACCTGAAGCACACAAGCACCTAATGTTTGGACTAGATAATGAATTTATGAAGACATCTCAGTGGAGCCAAAGACCACATCTATCTACTGTTGAATATTATAGAAAAGTTATTCTTCCAGAGGTAGAAGATTTTTGTTTCATTGAAGATACAACACATGGAAAGATTCAAGATGACATTTCCCCGTATGAAGTTTTTTCTGAAGATGGATGGAATAAGCATAAGTTATGGATCTATCATCCAGAAGGAAACATAAAAAGATCCTATCATTTAGATGGCCGTCAAGGAACAAGAAAGTATACTAGTGATGATGTTATTTGGGGATATTCAGAATGAGAATAGGAATCATAGCAAGATGTGATGATACTGGTCTTGGTAATCAAACCAGGGAATTAGTAAATATGTTAAACCCTGATAAGATTATGGTTATTAATTCAAGGTTCTTTAATCAAAATAAACAACATTTTGACTGGTATGATGGATATAACTATACTGCTACACTAAAAGGCTTTCCAACAACCGCTGAAATAGCAAACTTTATTACAGATCTTGACGTAGTAATTAGTTGTGAGACATTCTATAGTCCAAGGTTTATTGATATAGCAAGAGATCGTGGAGTTAAGACAATACTTCAATACAACTATGAGTTCTTTGGAAACCTTGTGCATACAGAGTGGTCACTTCCAGACGTTCTTGTTGCCCCAAGCCTATGGAATATGGATAAGATAGTTGAACGTTTTGGTAATAGTTGTAAGGTTGTTTATCTACCCCCACCAACAAACCACGAAAACTTTAAGAATGCAAAAGAAAACAATATGTCAAAGAGTCATAATCGTATATTACATATTGGTGGTAAGGCTGCAGTTAAAGATAGAAACGGTACTAATTCTGTCATAGAGATGCTTAAGTATTCTGAGGGAGATTACGAAGTTGTAATTAAAACTCAAACTGACTTAGGTATTAAAAATACTAATGAAAGACTAACCATTCAAACCAATACAACAATAGAGCCAGAAGATCTATACTCTGGCTATGATGCAATGGTATTGCCTAGAAGGTATGCTGGGCTATGTTTACCTATGAATGAGGCTCTTCTTAGTGGGCTACCTGTTTTTATGCCCCGCATTTCTCCAAACAATGCCATACTTCCTGATAAATGGACGGTAGAGGCAAATAAGATTGATGAGTTTAAGGCTAAGGCTATTATTGATGTATATAATATTGATGCAAAAGCCCTTGCAAAAACACTTGATGAGTATATGGAAAAGAAAGATAATTTAATTAAACAACGGGCATTTGATCTTGGATTTCTTAATTTTTCAACAGAGTCATTAAAAGATAAATACATAAACTTAATTAACTCATAAAACAAAAAAGCCAGCCTATTTCTAGACTGGCGATTCTGTAAGTAAATATTACTTCTTTGGCGCTGCCTTCTTAGCAACAGCCTTCTTAGCAGCCTTCTTTACAGGTGCCTTAGCAGCCTTCAGAGCGGTTTCTACAGCCTTAGCATCTGGCAAGATACCAAAAGCCTTGTCTGCTGGATTGATTGCTCTAATTGCCACTGGTGCGATTGCTGCAACAAGTGCAGTCCATAGATCCTTTGGATCTGTTACGCCTGCCATGTATAGTGCAAGGCCTGATGCAAGGACTGAACGTCCATATGATGCAAGTAGTGCCTTTAGTTGTTCTGTGTTCATTTTTCCTCCTAGGATAGAACCTTTATTAGTATAGCATATCCAGCCCATAGCCCTACAATTCCTGCGACTCCCGCAAAAACTGGTGGTGCTGGGACTGGCAATTTGAATGCAGCAAATACTACGCCACATCCAAAACCTGTTAGTGTTGACAACAATATATCTCTCATTGTTTTATTTCATCCTCTGGCAATAGTGTTTTTAATTCTTTATATGCTTTTGATATATTTTTCATAGATGGATAGTCTGGTCTTGACATAGAAAGCGCCTCTCCATATTCATCAAAGTGAGATATATCTGCATCAACATCACTAACAAACTTAGTTAATCCTTTTTGAACACTTTCAATATATTCAAATGCCCATAGTCTAGAATCAGAAAGAAACTTGATAAAGTTTTCTTTGTGTATTGAATCATCTGATTCTTCTTTTATTTTTGTAGACTTATTTAAATCAAAGTATTCTTGAAGCAAAGTCTTTTCAATAAAAAGTTTTGAAACATCTCTTTTAAGTTTAATGGACTGTCTTAAAACTAATAGGTATGATGCTGCAAAACAAACTGACAATGTTGCAAAAACAACAATAAAAATATCTTTCATATCACCACTCCACATGTTTTAATTATATCCTAATACTTGGGGCTTGTCAAACTATAAAAATCTTTAAAGTTAGTATTAGTAAAGATCTCATACTCGGCAAGAGTTCTAACGCTGCCAGCGCCAAAAACACCTTCTTCTTCACCACAAAGAATTCTTTTTTGTTTGTTATATGATATTTCTTCTATTTCTTTCCAAGATATTCCACGTAGATTTCTATCTTTCCATATCTTACTATATCCTCCACGAGAATAAAAGTGGTATACAATATTTTTTGAAGGAGAGTATATGTCCCATCCCCTTGTCCATGACCTCATAGCAAAGCAAACCTCTTCACCAAAGAAACTAATCTCTGAATCATAAGGTACTTCGTTAACTATTAAAGCATCCGAAAATATAAATCCGCCTAAAACTGTCTCAGAAAGTTCTGGGTTTTCTTTTAGTTTACTATCAAACTCAAATCTTTCTGCTGTCCATTGCTTTCTTTTATTTAATAATATCTTTTGTCTAGTTGGATATGACTTTATTTTTGGATTATTTTTAACTAAAAACATACCGCCATTTCTTTCTGGCTCGTATGGGGCTGGAAAATATGACAATAGTACACGACTATGACCAGATATATTCTTAGCCCTATTTAATTGATCAATAGATATTGCGTCCCACCCAGGAACAAACCTTGTATGTGAATCAATTTGAAGAAAATACTCTTGCCCAGAGTATAGTTCAATTGCTTTTGCTCTTGCAAATCCTGCACCTTTTGCCTCTTTTGGATGCATCTTGATTAAGGACATGTTTTTAATTGTGTTAATGTCAAATAGTTCTGAGTCAACCCCTTGATGAACAACCCCAAAATATAGGTTGTCTGGATTGTTAGCATTTTCAATAGCACTTTTAATTGTCCACTGAAGTTCTGGATCACGATAAGATGCAATAGATATAAATATTCTCACTTTATTGCCTCTCTTGTTACCAAAACTATTGCGCCTTCCATCTCCAATGCCTTTTTTAAGTTTAATACATATTGAAGAGCCTGTATTTTATCGTCATGAACCATTTTTGCAAATTCATATTCATTTAACTTAATAGTTAAAAAATGTTCATTGTCAATTAACTCTATAGCAAAACCTTTTGGAGGCACCACTGAGTGAAAGGCTCTACGCATTTGATCTGTATACATTAAGTATACTCTTTTCTAACCCAATAAAGATTTTTATAGGCTCTTTTTATAATGCTGTTAAACTTATCTGAACTTTTTTGTCTTTTAACTGGATCGTATTTTTCATATTTACGACTCCATCTTTTTCTTTCAAATGGTATTAGTTGAACTATTGGGGTTCCTTTTGGAATAATGCCAGTAAAACTATCTCTTATTATAAATGGAAAATTAATATCCATATCAAAACTATCTGTGTCAACTACACCATTTATTGATAAAAATGGTAAGTCGTGTCTGTTTAATGGATTTACAAATAGTGTAGATATTCCTTTTGGTGTTCTTATGCTAAACTCATTTACAAATTTATTAGTAATTTCTGAATATCCTTTTGGAATCACAAACCCATTTGTTTGCCATGAAGCGTGTGGAGAAACTAAAACTCTATTACTTTTCCATAAAAACATTTTTTGTCCTTCAATATCTACAACCTCTATATCTGCAGAAGTGCATACAATATATCCAATGGTCATTGCATCTTGAAACGGAGTACATTTTTTATATGTTGATGTAGATCTTACTAAGCGTGTATTTAATTCGCTTTTTGTTCCAGGTTCTTGTGAAGGGCTTAGCCTATACCAATCTGGAATAAAATCAATTGCTGGATAAACCGTAAAAAGGTTATCATTTTTTTCATTAGTGGGAGTAATTGTAATTATATTTTTTTTCATTTCAAATATCTCCTCTATTTATTCCATTGTCAATGCTTGCCAGGTGTTAGCCCAGTCTTGTTTAGTTTTATGTTTATTAAACTCTCTAGATATATTACCTAGTTCAAGGAACACTCCACCCCAAACACCATACTCTTTACCAGAGACACCGTTAGCAAAGCAAACCTTTGATACTGGACACCTTTGACACATTGAATCTACAATTGGGCGTACATCTACATTGTCTTCATACTTATCAAAAAAGATATTAGTATCAAGACCAAGACATGCTGCTTGATCTTTCCATAAATGTTGTTTCATTTACTGACCGTATTTGTTTGGAATATCCCAACCATTACGATCAAGGTTAAAGGTTTTTTGTAAGTACCATGCATTTTTTACACGTACTCCACTTGGAGATGTTCTTGCAAGGTCTGATCTCTTACGCTCTACAACGTCCCAACCAACCCACTCAAGTTCTTTATTCTTTAAAACAATCTTTTCCATGTGTGCTAACGAATTAATTATCATTGTATTCTTTCTTTTAGTAACGGAATATTCCTACTTCTACGTTTTTTGATTCTGCAAAAGTAGTTAATTTTGATACTGGCTCTTTAGGTTTGCTAAGAAATGCAAAATAGTTTATGCTGTCCATGTTGTCATGTACCCAACTTTCTGGAACTTTATAAAACTTTATTTTACGACCCCTTGCTTTCATTCCTCTTTCTGAAAGGTTTGAAAACTCTGAAACAAAAGAGTTGACCCTTGTTGGACCAACAGAATAAATTATAAAATCTTTTTCTTCTTCCTTCATTCCAGATAAAGCAACACTTATAGCACGAAGGAATAGGTTATAGTCATCAAACTCATTAGTTCCCTGTACTGCCACTATCATTTAGTTTCCCATTCTTTAAGTTATCCAGGATGAATAACATCTTATCTATTTCTCTCTTTGACATTTTAGTTGTATCTAAAGGTCTTCCCGTTTCTGGTCTGACCTTTCCATCTACCGTATCTCCAACATAGAACATGTTATTTGATACCCAATATGCCTTTTGATCTATTATGACTACCTTAGTTGTTTGTTTATCTTTCCAAATTTTGGACTGAGATGTAACAACTTTTTCATCAAAAATGTCTTTAAAGAAAAAATCTTTTAATATATTATGCATATCGCTTTGACGATATAGTACTTTACTAAAAGACTTTTTTCTTTTTTTGTTCATTACTATAATTATAGACGAAAAAGAGATCAATGTCAAGCCGATAATCAAAATAGCCTGCATCTTTTCTCCTAATTATTTATTTGTTTTTTCTGATGTTTCTTTTTTTGAAACATTTTGATCTGAAACTGATTGAGCAGATATAAACTTATTTAGTTTTATCTGTGTCTGTAAGAATGTAAACTCTACGTCTGACGCTCTTTGCTTATAGAATGTCAGTAGTTGTCTTAATTCATCAATAGTTAAATCTTCCATGCTTATTCCCCCTTAAAACTAAATGGACTTCCTTGCCAAACCTTTTCTGTCTTGTTTTTTTCACGTTCAACAATGCTGCGACTCCACGAGAAACCAGCATCTCCACCCCAAGCATCCCACATTATTCTTCCATTTGATGGAAACTCTGGTCCATCATAGAAACCTTTACCTTTTTTATCTACTTCATGACGTGAAAAGAAAGAGTACATTCTCTTAACAGTATCAAGAGACATAGAGGCTCCACTAACAATATCTGTTGCTCTGCCCCAGCCTACTGGAGTTCCAGCACCTGTAGCCTTACCATCTTCTTTCCACTTCAAGGCACGTCTAGCAGCAGCCTTCATACCTGCATTAGGTGAGTATGTATCTGCCATTATTTATCTTTCTTTGTATGCTTCACTTCATATGGACCAAGAATAGATTTAACTGTACCGTTTTTATTCATGCGTACAATCTTTCCGTCCTTAATTTGTGTTGCATTAAATGATTGTGATTTTTTCTTTGGCATTATTTTAAAAATCCATTCCAAAAATTATCTGATCCTAATTCTTTTTGAGACTTATATGTTCCACCACGGCGCTTATACTCTTGTACTACCCAAGAATTTGCAACGGCAGAAGGATAAACATCAAACTTATCTTTTGCTGCTTGAACAACTCTTGCATATAGTTTAGGATTTGAAGGTGTTGAGCCACCAGAACGTGGTTGAATCATTTCACCATAGTTAGGCTTTTTTGCTTTTTCCATTTCATCTTCCATTTCTTCTAATTTTCCAATTGATGAATCATACATTGCCATTGCAACCTCTGAATCCATCTCTTCGCTATCCTCTTCCATGTTGTGATTGTTTATGTCTGCAATCTTTGCATCCTTATACATCATTCCAATGCTATAGGCTGTTGGTTCCCATTTGCCATCTTCTTCTTCATAAATTCTTACAGACATTGCTGGGTTTTCTGGTGGCATTGACTCAAGGGCATACTCTGATCCAGGCGTACCTAATGTTCCACCTTCAACCATAATGTGCTCTACAACGCCATGCATAACACCCTCAGATGTCATGCCCATAACAAAGTCGCCTTCTTTTATCATATACCGATTATATCAGACTTTACTTTTGTAGAAGTCTTTTGACTTCTTCTAATGCCCAGATTTCGGGCTTAGTAAGTTTAGAGATCTCAGCCTTATCAACACCCTTTTCAGATATAGTAACCACTGGATCTGGCAAGAAAAAGTCAATATTTACATAGCCTTTTTCCCATAGGTTTAATAAATCTCTATTAACTGTCTTAAGGTGATCCTCATACATATCTGGCATTACCTCCTTTAACTTTGGAGTTACAGCATATAAAAACTCTCCAGTTTCAGCATCTAACCCAGCAACTTCTAATGCTCCTTGAAGGATAAGGTTGTTTATTAACTCATCTTCATTGTTCTTCATGTCTGATTAACTCCTCCAACTGCTGCCTTGTTTGTGCACCAGTTACACGATAAGTCTCTTTATTATCTTTCATTACTATAAAAGTTGGAATAGATCTAATACCAAAATCTTGAGCCATTTCAATTTCTAAATCAACATCAATAATAAAAAATTTAGCCATGATTTGTTCACGATTTAACTCTTCAACAATTGGCCTTGTTTGTTTACAAGGACCACACCAATCAGCAGTAAAATAAAGAATCATTTTCATTTATTTGTCCTAATCTTCCATGTCATAACTTTTGGTCCTTGATTTATCATTTCAAACATATTAAACTCAAACTCATCTTTAAGTTCTATGTAAAGTTCTGGATGCACCTCTTGTAACTTATCAGTAATTGAGTATGTCATTTCACCAGATTGATCAATCCCAGACATCTCAATAGCACCCTGCATTATTAAATGTTCCAGTAACGCTTGACTTTTTATGTTCATAAATTTTAATCTCCCCTTTTAATAAATACAAAATTTTTATAAAATACAGTTTTGTTAAAATATCTTTCTTCATCATTTTTCATAACTTCTGATTCTTGAAATGAAGAATTTCTAAACCTATTTTTTGATATTGCACAAGCCATTTTTACATTTTCTGTTATATTTTCTTTTTTACTTAATATAAACCCATTGTTAGTAAATGACTCTTCTAAGTTATTTTCTTCTTGTTCGTTCAAAGGCATTGATATTAAAACTTTTCCATTATTTTTTAGAACTCGGTTAGCCTCTTGAATAAATTTGATAAGTGGGTCGTAATACATCAAAGATTCAACAGATGTTATTATATCTACTGTTTTATCATTTATAGGAAGATTGGTTGCAGAAGCAACATAAAAAGAAACATTTTTTTCGTGTTGTTTTGCTAACTCTATGTTTATTTTAGTTAAATCAATTCCAATACATTTATCAAAATTATAAAACTGTTTATAAAAAGAAATTCCTCCACCTTTACCGCAACCTACATCTATTAAAACTTTTACATTTTTATTGTTTTGAATATCAGCAAAATTTAATAGTCTTTTATATAAATTTATTTGATATTTAAATTGAATAAATTTGGGATTTAATAAAATATTTTTTATTTTTTGTGAATCGTAAGGATAACCATTTTCGTCTAGTTCGGCATATCCATCATTCATAAAAATTAAATTATTTGGTTCTATAAAATTTTTATTAAGTTCTTTTTCTTTTATTTTGGCATTAAAAAAATGAGTGTATTTCATTGATATTATTTTTTCAAATTCTGTAAAATTAGAAAAATTATTTTCTTTTATTATTTTTGCCAAAGTTACATTTTTTTTCATTTTCCAGACTTTTTTCTAGCCTTAGCAAGCGCTCCAAAATCTTTAACCTTGGTATCTCCAAGATATCCCCAAGCATAGCCATCATTAATCATCATGTCATTAAGAGATACAGTATTGCCATCTACATATACCCAACCTAAAATGCGACCATACTTTTCAGATGAGTCCATCTTCTCAGTCTTAATTACAACTGCTTTAGCGTCTTTTAGAGACTTCTTTAGGTACTCTTTGGCTTCAAGGCCAAGAGCCTTTTC
>Ga0114973_10003529_pt1 | contig 10994 bp, 13 predicted proteins | sample M_140807_MF_Meta_FD_87025 | JGI IMG/M metagenome (GOLD analysis project Ga0114973, IMG submission 87025) | Freshwater microbial communities from Lake Montjoie, Canada to study carbon cycling - M_140807_MF_MetaG | ecosystem: Environmental > Aquatic > Freshwater > Lake | place: Lake Montjoie... | reverse complement strand
CTCATTCAAAACGCCCCCTTCGGGGGCAGTTATGAGTGAGGAATGTGCCGCCAATTGCGCATCTTTGATGCGAAATGGTGTAATAACCCCACTTTTTCTCGCAAAACCTTCGGGACATTTGGCAGCACAATATTCTTGCAGAATCTGGTACAGTGACCTCTCGTGTCCGCTCACGCCGTCGCTAAATGCCTCTTTTCTACGCCACAAAACTTCGGCGGGCAATAAGGCGACATTATCGAACGCCCGTCTCAGCAAATATTTTTCCGGTTCACCGCTACCGCGCCGAATTGCCGGATTAATAGACAGCACGTACTGTGTCCATTCGCGGTCTAAAAACGGAGTTCTCGGTTCTAAACCGTGAGAGGATATAGACTTATCCGACCGCAAGACATCGAAGGCGTGGATGTCGGTCAATAGACGCCGGCATTCCCGGTCAAACTCAACGGCGTCTGGCGCCATACCCATATAAAGATACCCCCCAAGCAACTCGTCCGACCCGTCGCCGTTGAATATGACTTTTGCTTCACTATTTGCAGCAATATATTTACCCAGCAAATAATTGCCAATGCTCGCGCGGACAGTGGTCGTGTCGTAACTCTCGATTGCGGCGATGACTTCCGGGATTGCCTCGCAGAATTCCGACTCTGTGAGCACAACCTCTGTGTGTTTTGTGCCTAAATACTCTGCCACCATTTTCGCGTATTTGAGGTCGGTGGATTCCGCTAAACCGATACTATATGTCTCTAATACTGATAGTCCACAACGTCGGTGATAGTCGTTTACTAATGCTGCAATTAAACTGCTGTCTAGACCGCCCGAGAGGAGACACGCGATCGGGCGCTCCGTAGTTGAACACCGCTTTTCCACCGCCTTCGTTAAATGTCGGCGGACTCCTCTCAATATTTCTTCTAAATCATTGGAACTGAACGAAGTGCTGAATGCCGCGCGATGATAGACCACGTTTTGTTGAAAGGCGCGCCATTCCGAGCATACTTTGTCCGAGAATATGTATTTGGAGTATGTGCCTGGTTTGAACTGGGAAATATCGTATTTGATATCTCCCATACTAAACGCAGCAAATCCGGACAACATCTTGAGTTCGGATGCGAACCCGATGGTGCATTCTTTATCTGGCGTGCCTGTATTAATTTGGCGCATTTCGTAGAGAGGACGAACGCCGTATGGGTCTCGCGCTAAATAAAGGGCAGGTTCACCTAACTGGAATCTCTGGTCTAATAGAGCAAACGCAAACACACCATCTAACATTTGCAGTGTCTGTTCTATTCCGTACCTCTCGTATAACCAGAGGATAACCTCGCAATCGGATTGAGTTTTGGGGATTATCGACGAATCATCGGTCGACATAAGAGCATAGAGTTCGCGGTAATTATAGATTTCACCATTGCAAATCAATGTTATGTCGCCTTTTACGAGAGGTTGGTTGGATTCGTCGTTCAAACCGTTAATCGCGAGTCGGTGAAACCCGAATGTTATTTTGCAACCTACTTTCTGGATGACGGAATTTTCGGGACCTCTCGCCTTCCCCTTTTCAAATTGAATTTGCACGAATTTCTCACGGTATTTTTGTTCGTGGTTCAAGAGGGCAAATATTCCGCACATTATTGTTGATTGTGGGGTTATTAGGTAATAGATGTTGAGAGGATACAATAAAGATTTGCAGTAACAAATCTTTATGTTTTAGCAAAAATATTATATATAATCACATCATCTCTTGAAAAATCGAATTTACTATTAACGCCTAACTGCAGACCTTGATCTTGATCTTGATCTTGATCTTGATCTTGATCTTGATTTTTCTGTAACCCGATCTCTAGACCGAGATCTTGAAGTTGATCTGTGAGAATAAACTGGAGTTTTTGTAACAGGCGAAAGTATAGGATTTACGGACTTCATCGGAGGTAGTAGAGGCGACTTTGGAGCATCGAATGAAAATGTAAAAGGGCGCATTTTCGGGCGATTAAATAAATCCAATTTCATAACTGAATAACGTTCCTTATCTTCTACTACTTTAAATCCAAACTGTTCATAATATTTTTCGAGTTTTGACCTGTTTTGTCTTGAAGGCACCAACAATATATATCGGCAATTTGGTTTTGCGGTTGGTATAAGGTCGGTAATGACTTTATCTAATAGTATTGTCATGAGTCCCTTAATGCGATGTTTTTGGTTAGAACAAATTAATGAAATTTCAGCGCATTTTGACACCTCGATATGATGTTTTGATTTAGTAGAATTACACTTTAAATCGACTATCACAAATGCATTCACGTTTTTAAACCCATCGTCGGATATTAAATACATTGTATTATCGGTTTTAATAGTTTCAAACGCAGCATCTTGAAGATCGCTACCAATACCCGAACAAAATTTAGAATCTTGCAGTAATTGTTTATTCTCCTCGTAATTATTTTTGTTTATTTTTTTATTTCCATTTTATAATGCTTATTGACATTAAATTTTTGCAGCAAAATCAAAAATGTTATAATACCATAAATGCGTACACTCCTTTTTTGTTTGCATATTTATCAAATAATTCTTGTTTTTTGGTTTATATGATTTACTACCTTCTTCCGTAAATCCTATAGTAGTGACGTCTTGTCTTTTTTGATTTTTTACCCCACGTGTTCCGCTTCTTACGCCTTTGGACATACTCTTCGTTGTGAAACGCAGACCTTTTGCTTTGCTGACGGTCGGTGCATTGAATGTTGCTTATTACTTTGATACTATTACTTTGCCTTTTACCAAAGGCACTGCGTTTTGCGTATCAGTAATGCCGCCTAAAGGCGGCATATGATAAGTAAATCGGCAATCACAAGTTATGAAATGTCCAAAGGTGTGGAATTCCGCTAAAATATTCTAACATTTGATCTCTGTGATTGTAGTCGATTGTGCCGTATTTAATTGGCAACCAAATCAAAATTTTTAGATTAATTGAACGACATATTCTGGGTTATTATATGTTTTAAATAATAAGTCTTTTTCTGAATCAGAAAGTTTATCCAAACTACCGCTAGGATTTTTTAAAGATATGTTATAGAACGTGTAATTATCAAGGTCCGAACGTTCTTTTAAATATTCAATTGCACCTCCTCTAGAATAGCGTCTTTTTGAACTACCGCGACGACGCATTGATTTATTGCGTCTTTTTACCGACTTTCTCTTAAATCGGGGGGGGGGCATTAGCAATTATATAATAATTACAGATTTAAAACCATGGTATCTGACCACAAAAATTGAAATGTCCAATTTTACATCTTTGGACCTTTAAAACTCCGCCGCAAAATCAAACACATTATTGTCGACCACTTTATTCGCCAAAGCATACTCCGAATTCGTCCTCTCGAAGAAATTTACCTTCGTCTCCACGCTAATCAATTCCATGAAATCGAAAGGATTATGAGACCCGTAAATCTTCTCATATCCGAGTTGCAAGCATAATCGGTCTGCCACGAATTCGACGTATTGCGACATTAGTCGCGCGTTCATTCCCATCAATCTATCCGGCAACACATCCTCCACGAACTTCTTCTCAATTTCCGCCGCGTCTTTCACGATTTCCACAATACGTTTCTTCGCCAACTTCTTCTCCAGTTTAGAGTACAGCAATATCGCAAATTCAGTATGCAGTGCCTCATCCCGACTGATGAATTCGTTGGAAAGCGTTAATCCGGGCATCAATCCGCGCTTCTTCACCCAGTAAATGGCAGCAAATGAACTGCTGAAAAAGATACCCTCTACGCATGCGAATGCCACTAGACGTGCCGCGAACGACGACCGGTTATCCCCTATCCACTTCTTCGCCCAATTCGCCTTCTGTGCAATCGACGGATGCGTCTGTACCGCGCGAAACAATCGGTCCTTCTCCTCCGAACTCTTGATATAGGTCTCAATTAGAACGCTGTACATCTCACTGTGGATATTCTCCATCATAATCTGGAATCCGTAGAACGCACGCATTTCCGCCGACTGGACATCGTTCATGAACCGGGTTGCTAGGTTTTCCATTACGACTCCGTCGGACGCGGCAAAAAAAGCGAGTATTTTGCTGATAAACCGCTGCTCGTCGGTTGAAAGTCGGTCCCAGTCACCCAGGTCTTTCGATAAATCGATTTCCTCTGCACGCCAAAAACTGTCCACTTGCTTCTTGTACATCTTCCACACATCTTCATGCTTTACCGGAAACATCACATACCGGGAATCGTCCTCTTTTAAAATCGGTTCCACATGCTCAACGCGCTTTATTTTTTCTGCTTTCGGTGTCGATGCTCCAGAATCGCATTTCTTGAAAATTTCGGATTTACTATTTTCCGTCACGTCGTATTCGAAGTTTGTAAATCCTTTAGATTCCTCTAAAAATGTGATTTCGGATTGTTCAATTGTTTTTTCGGTCATTGTTTCGGCAAATTCAACAGCATTTTTATGGTGTGGAGGGATTAGTTGCAATTCTGACATTTGTGCTAAATAATATATAGCGTCGATTTTATTTCCTTTTTCTATATATTCTATTACCAAATTGCAAGATGTTACGATATATGCAATTATCACCAAAATAATTATTCATTTTTTACGCATTCTCCGGAGAATCATCCAATTCCGAGTGCTTATTCTTCGCTCAGGAATTGACCATTCGACTTACGAGAGCTGCGCTAAAGAAATCTCTCCAGCGAATCCTCTAACGCCTACCATTCTCCTTCCTACGTCAGTTTCTCCGGAGGATGAGAAGGTAGTAAATCCGAAATTTTCAGGAGATGCGACGCAGGAGCATCGAATGAAAATGCGTTTTATTGTCAACCGAATGGGATTTAGAGTGTTTAACGAAATTTTCAGGAGCATCGGATGTAAATGATGTCGTCCATCCATTCGACTTACGAGATTCCCTCCGCTGCGCTGCAGAAATCTCTCCAGCGAATCCTCGAACGCCTACCACTTCGTGTCCGGCGTTCTACGCAAACTCCTTTTTCTCCGGAGTTAGTTCGAACTCTTACTGCTGCGCATCCAGAGTTCTTCACAATAATGACGACGATTTCCCCAAAAAATAAAGATGTATGATATATTCTGCAAATGTTTGGCAAAAGTTTGAAAAAACCCAATATCATAGGAACAGCAAAAGGTATTATTTATAATAAATATGTGCTATATGTTGTGTTTTTAGCAGCACTAGTTGATTTGCTATATTCTGCGGTAAGGGAAGACTACACATACTGCATATTATTCGTTTTAGTCGGATTTTTGGTGGCATTTTTCAATAAAAACATGACCGTCATTCTAACGTTGACGATTGCAGTTTCCACTATTCTTCGTAATTTGATAAGAGGTAATGAAGTAAACGTGGAGGGATTTGATGCCGAAGACCCTGAAATTCCAGAAGGAGCGAAAAAAAAGAAAACTGCTAACAAATCCGAATCCGAATCCGAACCCGAATCCACCAACATAGAAAAGTCCGGTTCAAGGGCAACCGAAACTCCCAAAAAAACACAGACCGCACTGATGAATTCGCTAAAAGACCAAGCACTCGATTTACAGGAAGCGCAGCAGAAAATTATTAAAGGATTTGAAGAAATCGAACCTTATATGAATCAAGCGGAGTCATTGATTGACTCGATTCAAAACACCGCACTGACTATTCAAGATATGCGAAATAATAAATAGTCGAAATAGACGTCATGACCTGAATTGTATTATATGCGAAAAATATAAATAATACAATTTTGCTGAAAAATGTTAAGACCATTTCCACCAAAAAATGCACCTACACAAATGCTTAATATTTTTCAAACTGAAAGCGACGCAATTTTGAGATCGGTAAGTTCATTGCCAATTCCCACGCCTGAACCAACCTCTCCGTATGATGACTTCAATTTGGACGATTTGACCAACTTGTCTAAAGAACTTTTAGCAGATTTCCAAAATCAACTTAATAAGTCAAATCAGTCTTTAAAAGATTCTGTAGTTCCCAAGTTTGTGTCTGATATTGAAGCGGCACTATCAGCAATGAAAGAAAAAGCGAAGACGGTAAGCAGTGACACCGAAGATGGATTTATTTTGAAAATGGTGTTTGATATTGTTCCAATAGGAGTAAATATTGCAGCAAAAGGCAACACAATTGCTGCTGGGTTAAAAGACACCTCGATGGGAATAGTCAATTTACTGAAAAACATCGCATTGTTGACGGTGAATATTGGACTCGACTCAATATTGTTCGCTTTTCAGTTTGCCATTTATTTGTTTAAATTGCTACTTTGCACGGTTCAAGTTATTTCCAACTTTCCAAAGTGTTTGACTTTTTATTTGATTGACATTTTGATGTTTGTCGTTTTAGTGGCAATCGTTTCGATTTTGTTTATCATTGACATTTTTTTTATGGTGAAATACCTTACCGGCACGAGTTGCATAGAATTGTTTATAAAGATACTAAGATTCGTCGAAATGGTTGACAATGCAATTTACTCGACATTGTCGTTGCACGTGGTTCATTATCCGAACAAAATAATAAATTTGTGCTATACTTGTAGCATGATGGGAGATACTAGCGGGTTTAAAAAGGTAGCGTCTCGATTGTTTAGTGATATTTTCATCGACATTCCGTCGGATATTGGTGGTCCAATAGGAGACACATTCAATGGAATCGGCGAAATTTTCAGTTTTTTCAACATATAGGATTTGCTGACTTTGCATAAAAATAGTAAATATAACACCGCAAATATGTTCATTTATTATAAATTATTAACTGCCAGTTATAATAAATGTTGGGAGATTCAGAATTAGACCAACTCAAATCGTTTTCAAATCAATATAATGAATTTAAAACACTAATGTCGGGGGTTAGACCACCTAATTTTTCGCAATTTGGGGATGGGGACGTCGACCTAAATGACCTCAAAGACGGTCTCGACGATTTATTAAATCCAGACAAATCCGGATTGAATGTCGACTCGTTGATGAAAAATGTTTTAGGAGAATTTTCCTCTGCGACATCGGGTTTAGGGTCGGTCAATTTTAGTTCCCAAAAAAGAAAAATCGACGAAAACAAATTGTCAGGCGGAATAATATCAAAATTAATCCAATTGATTCTCACAATTGTCGAAATTCCTATGCGATTTGCGTACTTATCCATGGGATTGGTGCAAGGAACCGCGGCGTTCGGAATAGGAATCGGTGGGATAATGCAGTCCATTGCTTTGGGAACAGAAGACATTTCGATTCTGATTTTTGCCATTTTGAAAATCATGTTTAAATATTTCTTGTGTATTATGAGTTTTTTACTGACCACTATTGCTGGGTGTCTCGGAATACACATGGTGACAATGTTTTTCGTAATGTTGTACTTGTTTATTATTTATTTACTGGATTCTTTCAATGAATTGACCGGTATTGACCTAACTCCGATGGTAGACAAAATCACGGACCAGGTCGCATGGCCGGAACCGATTGGAACTATTTGCTATAGTTGCTTCGGACAAAAAGTACAACTACGAGAGGTTATTGCAGATGTTGCTGTCATAGAAGATATCGGCAATATGATTTCGTATGACTTCAATAACACAATGCCTCGGTATATGAATCCTGCTATTCCTATCGGAACTTCGGCAATGGACAGTATCGATAAAGCAATCAATTAATGACGCGGATAATCGCGCCATAATACATAATATGGCAAAGAAATGCATTCCCGGAGTTATATGTGTTGAAAATATGACGCTCTTTATATTGGCGATTTTAAGCATTAGTGTCGGATATTTATATTACAAGCAATATGTGCATTCTCCTGCGTCGCATCTCCCTAAAATTTCGGATTTACTACCTTCTGCTAAGTCCGTAAATCCTATAACTGCGTCTTATATTTTCCCGTCGACTATGGTAGATATCGGTGCAAATGCGCAGCAAAATCTATACATACCTCCTCTCAACACGATTGATGTGAGAGGACCCGTTGAATTACCACCGAGTCCATCCCCTTTAGTGGGACTACCCGTTAATATTCGAACCAGTACTGCAAATACGTCTTATCGCCAAATCGGTATTCTAACTAAGAATTCGGGGAGAGGAGGGACGGACCCTCTCATATTACCTCTTTTCGGACGCAATTTGCTAAACGGGCGCGATAAGTGGCAATATTATACGATGGCGAATAGCGGTGGAGTCGCTTTCAATGCGAAATTGCCGATTAGCGTTAATGGGCGAAGTTGTACGAGCGAATACGGTTGCGACAGCGTTTCCAATGGCGACACTGTTTATGTAGAGGGATACGACGACACATTTAGGGCAACTATCTACGAAAACGCCACTCTGAATTACATACCATTTTGAGAAGTATTCCGGACGCGACGCGGGAGGAATATGAACGAAATATGACGTTTTATACTATATAGTTAATAGTATAAAACAGATGAGCAATCCCGTATATTATAATTTTCCTGAAATTATATTGCCCGTACAAGGTCTCGACCCTCCGTCAAAACAGGAAATACATTTGTCAATTCCTGGTTTGCCCGTCACAAATATAATGTTAAACGACAATAACTACAGTGCTTATTCGATTTTTCTTGCGAGTGATACCGGAAATTCATTGTCGACGATTTATTTGATTGTAAAATGTTATGCTGACGTGAATGACACCACATCAAATCTGATATATCTTGCAATTCCTACGAAATCAGACACATCAGACAATGATGTTGAAACTGATATTGACAATATAATCAATGCAACAACAAAAACCCCGGTTGTAACATTAAATTTGAATGATTTTATTAAAACCAATGTCGAGTGCTCGGTTACGTCTACGAACACATTCCCAGTTACAATAACATTAGATACCGAAATTCTTAGAAAAAAACTTATATCGACAATAAACTGCTACAATATACACAATATTCCACACTTAGCGGTCGACACTGATGTAAAATCGCATAAAAATGCATTCATGAAACAGCAAGATTTGGATTGGATAATGTCGTGCGAGTTATTGACAGAGGACGGTCCATCCAAAATCGAAAAACTAGACCCCGATAAAACCGCGAACACGATTTCTCTGTTTTTAATGTCGATTTTGATTGCCGGCACTGCGAATTTCATAGGACCCATTATTTACACCGGATTTGGCATGTATGCCGTCGCACATTCCCTCAATGATAATCATTATAGTGCAAATATATTCTGGGGCGCCACTCTAATTTCAGTCGCAATCCTCTGTATTGTCCAGGGAATCAAGTCAAAAGACACTTTATTCTATTTTATTGCAATCGGTCTAGTTCTTTCTTACTTTGCTGGCACAAGTGGTGTTCTCGGTCTAGGCAAATCCGAAATTACGAAAGACGGCAATAGTTTCGATAACACAGAGCAACCATTGCAAATATACTGGGAAATTTTGAGTTCGAATTGTAATTCAACCATTGGATTGATTTTAAAATATATATTATTTTTGCTGTTTATTGGTTCGTTTTGTTCAACTGCAACGGGTATCGCAACGGGGTCTGCACCCACATTTACAATTAGTATGTCGATTTATTTTTTACTTGCATTAGCACAATTCGGGTCGATATACTACCTGAATAAGAAAACGATTACGTAAAATATAGCAAAAAAATTATGCCACGGTCATTCCCAGTGACGATTTACCGTTGGCGGGATGAAACGAGGTTTCCATGCCAACCGGTAATTGTGATACACCCACTGGCGATTCTTTTGCTATAACTTCCTCCTCTAAAGTCGCGGATTTAATAGGATTCATGTTTTGCAATTCCGCGTCTTTCTCGGACTGTGTTGGAATCTTCTGCGGAACTCGGTTAGCAGAATAATGGGTTTCCGACACAATCGGACTAGCAGGAGGAATATAATGATTTCGTCGCAATAATTCATATGCTACGAAAATATACAATACGCCTAAAATTGGACTTCGGTAGACAAACAGACTGAGAGTCACCACGAAAATAGTCAACATGCCAAATGGTGAATCGATAAATGGAACCAACCATTGAGGTGTCGGAACGGGAAACACTATGTACACGACGAATAATGCGAGAAGAATTATGTCAAATGCGCCAAACTTTTTTAATTCCAAAATATTCATATTCATGGTCTTCTAAATTAAATATACTATACGAACACAATTTTACTGCTGCTACTGGTCAATTCCGGAGCGAAGAATGAGCGTAGGAATTTGGTCATATCCACGACTATAGGATTTACGGACTTCGAAGAAGGTAGTAAATCCGAAATTTTCAGGAGATGCGACGCAGGAGCATCGAATGAAAATAATACTAAAACGGTTGCAACCACATATGCATATCCTCCATCTTTTCGATAAATGGTTCGGGAATAGCAGGTCCCAATAATTGTGCTATAAACGTTCGTTTCATCAAAACAAACGAAAATAGCAGAATGCTAAATATAGCAAAAATCATAAATACCATTCTCATTTCCATTTATTATTTCCAGGGAAAGGAAAATTCAAATACTGAAAAAACATAAAGCGGTGCCCATGAAAACTATACCTCCAAAATATAGGCATTCTCCGTCGAAAGTCAGTTTCTCTGGAGAATCATTCAATTCCTACTCTCCGGAATTTCCCAAACTAAATACAAACAAAAATTCGAAATGAATCGATACAAAAAATCTTCGGGGTCGAGGTTTCAGTGGAGACCAGCAAAGGCGCCTGTGCCTTCACCAGTGTCTTCGCATGCGTCTTCGACCACCTCAGTAGAAATACCACCACCAGAATCCAATGAAAAACAACCGCAAACACTAAACACCTATTTAGGACCAAAAGGATACACCATTCCTAAATCGGAACTGACCGAGGCGCAACTCCAGAATATTCGGAAAGCGCTGACGGTCCGACCTGTAACGGGAGGCGCAATGTTTGGGGCAGCAGACGCTGTCGAATACCCCATTTACCGCGAATCCAGCAATAAAATATATTTGCCGCGTTTCTACGGTAAATCTGTGTTCGGAGAAGTCGAGAGGATAGCGAT
>Ga0114973_10003528_pt1 | contig 10996 bp, 12 predicted proteins | sample M_140807_MF_Meta_FD_87025 | JGI IMG/M metagenome (GOLD analysis project Ga0114973, IMG submission 87025) | Freshwater microbial communities from Lake Montjoie, Canada to study carbon cycling - M_140807_MF_MetaG | ecosystem: Environmental > Aquatic > Freshwater > Lake | place: Lake Montjoie... | reverse complement strand
CTTGCAGAAATCATACACTATTTCTCACGATACTTTTTACCCAATAATAAACCTTTAAAATCGTGTTGCATATATTGATTTATAATAACTCTAATTGAAAGTTTCTTTTCTTTATTAACAGGTCTTATTAATGATTCAAAATCTAAATCTATATATTCACATATATGAGATATAATACTATCGGAAAGAAAGACCGAATTAGGTAAATAATCTGACATCTTTAATTTTTTTAATTTACATATTTCATAAGAATAATAAATAAATTTCAATTTTTTTATATAAATAAATTAATTATTATAGCTTGTATAATTTATAGTTATCCACTAATATACTTGTTTCATATAATTTATCTTTTGGACTCTTAATATGACCTTCGCCTTCTATATAATCATAACCACCAAAATAACAAATGTTATTGATGTTTAATTCAATAAATTTGTCGTTTTTATAACCAATAGTCAAGAAGGTTACTTTACTAAGATATGTATTATAAATTCTTCCACAAGCAATTAAACCTTTAAATTTAATATTTAACAAGTTTTTATTTACAAATTCAACTTTAATATAACTATCAATTAAATAATCCTTGGATATCCAATAACCATACTTTTTATATTGTTCAATCTTATCTAAATTTTCATCTACTTTTTTATGTCTACTTATTAATTTATTTTCTTTAAGATACCATGGCTTCTTACCTAATGTTAGTTCTATATGTGATTTAGCACATTGAAAATGAACCCATCTTCGATACATACTATGACAGTGATTTAATGTTGCAACCCAAAATTGTTGTGGATTATATTTTTTTTGATGTATTAGTGCTAATACTAGTTTGGCATATGAATAAGCATGACTTTTACAAAAACTATATTTCTTTAGACTTGATAATCGATCAATTGCTATCATTTTATTATCATTATCATACAAGTCACTTAATATATTCTTAAATATATTAATATTATGATATTTATTTTTAGTGAAAGCTTTTCTATATGTATCAGCTACTGATTCGGGACATTTTATTAGATCACTAATGTATGTAATAGCGTCATCATCATATATTAGATATTTATGAATATTATTGTTAGATACTAAATTTTTTAAATATTCATTCTTGAAATCTTGCGCCATTGGTCTAACTAATGCTAAAGCTTTTGCAATATCATCTAGTGATTGCGGCTTCATTGTTACAAATAACTTGCGCATAGCTGGACTCTCAGCAAATGTTATTCCTATATTATTTCCTTTTGATAAAATTTCAAAAACCTTTAAATCATCTCTTGGGTATTCTTCAATGTCTAATTTAGAAATATCAAATAACTGTGCTAAACCTCTATTTGATAAAATATCTATTTTAAATAATCCATTTTTTTCAGTATCATCTTTATTATATTTTATTTGTTTAATATCAGAGTCATCTGTCTTAGCTTGTTTTAAATATAAATCTTCGGGAACTTCATCCTCAAAAATAATAATACCGCCACAATGTAGTGAGAAACATCTAAATGTATCAATTAACTCTTTTTTTTTATTTTCAATATCTTTCTTTAAATTATCATCTATTTTTATTCTATTATATTTTTTTATTTCAGAAAATTTAATTTTTTTATCTGTGTCTACTTCTTTTATTGCTTTTCTTAATGCTGATTTTTCACGATACATCAAGTGATTAGATATACGAGCCATTTTATTTGGAAAATGATTATTTATTCTTTTAAATATTTCATCTCTTAAATTATATGGAAAATCAAAATCAATATCAGGCATAGAATCTCGTAATTCATGTATGAATCTTGCCAAACAAATATCTTCTTTTACTGGATCAATATTAGTAATCTTTGTTAGATAACATACTAATGAAGAACCGGCTGACCCTCTTATTATATGAGGTATATCTTCAATGAGGTCCATAATTTCTAATATATTAATTATATATTTGGCAAATTTTTTTATTATTAATAATGAAAATTCTTCAGTTAATCTAATATAATACTCATCTTTATTTGGTATTTTTCGTTTAATGTTATTTATGATTTTTATGATTTTACCGTGATGATATATATCATATAGATGCTTTCCATTGAATCCCAAATCTAAAAATATTTGTTTATTGATTAGAATGACTCTATTATATAATGTTTCATTGTTAATCATAACTATACATTTACATGTTCAATAATAAATTTATCAATATTTTTTAATTATTTACATCATAAAGTAATATGTTAATTTTAAAATATCAGTTTATTTCTAAAAACTTTCCTCTCTGAACTTCAAAAAAAATAGATCTATTTTATTATTTTGTTAAAAAACATATAAGAATATAATTTCTAATATTTATTATGGATAGCAATAAGATAGATACTAATTATTGTAATATATGTAATAAAAAATATTCTAGTTATAAATCTTTATGGTTACATAACAAAAAATATCACAATGTAAAACAATCAAATTCCACAAAAAATACACAAAATTCCATAATATCTCCATCAATTTCCACACAAAATAAGAATACATGTAAATATTGTAATAAAATACTATCTCGCTCTGATTCTTTGAAACGTCACCAAGAAAAGTGTAGCACAAAAATTATAAATACTGTAGTAGATGCTACTAAACAAAAAGAATTAGAGTTAGAAATAAAAAAAGAAGAATCAAATATATTAAAACTTAAAATTAAGTTAGAAAAAACTAAAAGAATTGATACAAAAACTTTCAAGTCATTAAATAAAATGTTAATGGATCATAGTTTTAAAATGAAAAATTCAAATTATAATTCAAATAATACAAGTAATATTCAAAATAACACTTTTAATTTAGTTGGTTTTGGTAATGAGAATATTGTTGAAGCATTATCCAATAAAGATAAAAAACAAATATTAAATTCTGGTTATTGTTGTTTAGAAAAAATAATTGAATTATCTAATTGTGCTGAAAAAGATCAATTTAAGAATTTAATTATTACTAATTTAAAAGATAACTATGCATATAAATATGATGACAAATTAGGTTATTTCATAACAACCAGTAAAGCAGATGCATTAAAAGATTTAATTTACGATCGAGTAAATGATATAGAAGTAATTTTTAATGAAATATCTAATTCATCAAAAATTGACGATAAAATGAAAAGTATTATACAAAAATTTTTGGATAAAATTCATGATGATGAGTTAAAATTTAAAGATGAAAATGAAAATAAAACATTTGATAATTATTTTGAATATAAGAAAGATAAAATAATTATTTTATTATATAATAATCAAGATAAGATTACTAAAGATATAACATTATTATTTGCTAAAAGCAATTTTGATTTAGTACCAAATATCTCATTGACAAATACCACCTATTAGCTTCTTTTTTGGTGGACAATTATAAAATGTGAAAGGAATACTTGGATCTTCAGTGCACTCATCATTAAGACATAACGGTATGCCTGCATATTTTGTACAAATACCATTAACAACACCATAACCATCAGGACAAAATGAAGTAATAGAATTAGTTGAGTTGTTATCTAGACAAGTATTGTTATCATTTGTTATTTTAAAATTTTCTGGACAAATGAAATTAGATGTTTTATCTGTAAAAAAACATTTATCGTCAATAATAGTAGCTGATTTAGGACATTTTGGAACTATTTTAGGTACACATAAATTATTTGTATTTAACATTGTATTTGGTGGACATGAATAACTTGTATTTACTTTAATTAATCTATCAGTAATTATATCTGGTGGAATAGAAAATTTAGGTAGTAAACTAGGATCAAATAAGTCAGTAAATTTTTCTATAGAATAAAATAATACAACGAATATAAATAAAATAAATAATTTTAATATCATTTATTTTATTTAGAATTTTATTTCATTAAAAAGTAATAATTATTATTATTATTCAAGTCTTTCTAATCTTTCTTTTTCAAGTCTTTCTAATCTTTCTTTTTCAAGTCTTTCTAATCTTTCTTTTTCAAGTCTTTCTAAACTTTCTTTTTTATGGTTTGTCTCATTTTCCAATTTATTTTTTTCAGAAGCTTCTTCTGATTTAATTTCTTGAATTTTTTTAGCACCTCGAGATTCTGCTAGTTGGCGACCTTTTTCAGCTAATTCTTTATCTCTAAGCTCATTAGCTTTCCGATCTTCTTCTTTTTTTAATTCTTGAATTTTGTTTTGTTTTTTATTATCTGATATTCTCTGTTGAGAATGATTACTTAATTTTTGATTTTTTAAGTTATTTTCATTAATAAGGTTTTTTATTTCATCTATATTTTTATTTAAAAATTCAGGTACACTTAATTTTGGTTCATAAACATCATTATAATTATTTATTTGAACTTTAAGGTTTTCTATTGATTTCTCTATTTTTGATATGTCCTTTGATATACTAAAATTATTATTTAATGCCTTATTAAAAGTCTTTATATCTTTTAATAATTTAATCTTATTAAGAGTTATTGCATCATCAGGATTTTCTTTAGATTTTAGATTATTTTCATTTACCAAAATCGTAGCATTTAATTCATTAAAGGTAGCAGTATAAGCACCTCCTAGCTGGTTTCTTAATACTAAATATTTTTTTTTATATTTTAAATATTTTAGATAGAAATTATTCATATATATTATAAACTAGATATTATTAAAATCTAAAATCACCATCAACTAAACTAGCCCATTCAAATCTTTTTAATAATTGTTCAGTAAATAATCTTTCTTGTGGGATATCATATTTTTTAATAAAAGCAAATATAATTCTAGGATCAATATAATTTTGTTTTGAAGTTCCTAATGATACATTTTTCATTTTTAACCTAGATTCTTTATTTATCTTTATTAGTTCTATTTTTTTCTTAATTTCATTAACTTTTTCTTTATTATTCTTTTCTTGATATTTTGCTTTTTTCTTTTTTAATTCCTTTAATTTATTATTAATCTTATCAATCATAGTATCCAAATTCGTATTAACAGCTTTTTGATGATTACATAGTAAAGCAACTTCGGTATTTGCTTGATGAAAGATACTTATTAAAAAATGTAATCTTTCTTCTTTTTCAGTAAACATTTCTAACTTTTTACTTGCTGTTAATTTGTCTAATTCTTTTTGAAAAATAAAAGAAGCATTATATGTTCTCCAAACTTTTGCAGTTAAACCTTCCATATAAGAGTGTAAATAATCATTCAGTGCAGCTGATGTAATTAAATCAAATAGTTCTTCTTTTTTGGATTTATCTTTCATAAATAGTTTAAGATTATCATACACATTTGAATGAACGCTAACTTTACGACAATATCTAACTGAATCTTTACCTAAAAAATCTAATTTAATTGTATTGTCCTCTAATAGTGCAATATGTTCAACCCGTAATGATGTAACACCAACTGTATCAGCTTCTTCTTTTGAATCTTTTTTGCCACCTACACGCAATGCTAAATTATCGATAAAGTATAAAGCAGTTGCTAATTGTTTTTTTTTAATATCATTATCTAATAGCTCTTTTTCATAAGATTCTCTGATTGAATTAATTTTACGTTTTAATTTTCGAGCTAAATCAAATTTTTCTTCATCACTTTTAGATTTAAAGAATGATTCAAATGATGTAAAAATATATTTATTTTTGCCGGTAATTCCATCTTTCCAAGTTGCTAACCAAATGACACTTTGATCATGAATAATTTCGGACCATTTATGGTTATCAATTGTTTTGGGAATTGGCGCATCTTTATCCAAATTTAAAATTACATCTTCAGGATATATTCTTTTTTTAATACGACCTATTTTAGGATGTGTACCTCTACCTAAAAAAATACCAGGTGGCTCGATTTTAAAATTACCTACTTTTTGTTGATTACCATCAATAATACAATACATATATGGTTCATCTTCTTTTTTCTCTATTTCTTTTTTCTTTTCTTTTTCTTCCTTACTAATATTTAATCTTTTTTCCTTTTCATTTTCTAGATATTTTTTAATTAATGAAAAATCTATTTCATCTAATGTATTTACTTTAATATCTCCTAATGTTTGTTTAAAATCTTTCCAAAAATTTTTTTTAAATGCAGGCATATCCATATATTTTGTATCAAAGTATTTAGAAAACATAGTTGCATATTCTTCTGCTAAAATTGGTAAAATAACATTTTGATTATTAATTATAACAGGTATATTATGTTTTTGATATTCTGGAGGAAACATTGGCCCATTATGTCTTAAAACAGTCCATTGTTTTTTTATTCCTCCGCCAATAAAATAATTTATAAATGATAACATTAAGATATTTTAGAAATTAATTTAAGATTTATATTAAAAAAAATAGTATTTACAAAACAAATTTTTAACTCAAAATTAAGTTCAATTATTTAGAAGTTCATTATAACTTGTTACACCTCTTATAGCTAGATTAGGAGTTGGATTCCTTAATTCGGAGTTTAACTTGTTAATTAGAGAAGTAAGAAGATTTTTTCCAGAACTAATCTTTTCATTTAGATGGCTTAAAATCATCTGACTAACCCAATCTTCTTTAAATTTATTATGATTAATATCAACATAAAATTGAAAAAAGTAAATAGATTTAGATTCTAATTCATTTTTAGCTTCTTCTAAATTTTCCTTTTGTAAAAGTATTTTTAAATCAGCAATTATTTCCATAATTTTAAAAAGTTTTTCAAGACTTGCTGATGATTCAAATGGTGGTAAAATCGATTCTTCATCATCTTTAAAAATAATTGGTTGTGAATTAGGTGAACTAATATTAACAACATTTGACGATTCAATAATCATAACAAGATTACTTGGTTCTTTTCCACAATTAACTTCTAAAACTGAATCATTTGTCCTAATTGTAGCCCTAACATTATGATCTTGGCACAATGCTAGTTTAATTTTTCCCTTAGTCTCTAAAACTATTTTGGAGTGTTGTTCAGGATTATTAATCTTAACACCAAAAATTAATTCACAAACTAGTTGGATGTAGTTCTTTGAAAATTTAACTTCAATATTTTCAGGAAAATCACCCAAGATATTTTTAATTGCATCATTTGTAATAATAATAACTTTCTTTCCAGCTACTTTTTTAATAAAATTTCCCTTATCAGCGGATACAAATTTATTTCTTAGTTCATCTGATTGAATGTTTTCAACATCATAATTAGGAAGAACTATATAAATAATTTTATTATCCATATCTGCGGGCAATTTTAACAGTCCAAGCATTGTACTAGTATCATAAGATTCAATTGTTCCAAATTTACTTGAATTAGGTTTCATGATGCATAATCGAGTCCCATTCGTATCATAAAAAGTTATATTTCCAGAATTAATATTAGTAAATTTGCCATTTAAAAATTGTCTTTTAATAGATTCATAACCACCAAAAACTGAAATATCTTGTTCATTGTCTTTTAAAAAGTTTAAATATGTTTCCTCAGATTTTTCTTTTGGATTAAGTTTTAAATACAATGCGTGTGAATTAGATCCTACCTTTTCAACTTTTTGTAAAGACATCATATTTGATATATTTTTAATTAAATAATTATTCATTAATAATCATTTATAATAAAATAAGTAATTTTTTCAATTTTTTATTTGTAAAGATTAATGATCTTTTCAATTATAGGATGGCGGTGAATACAGTTATCATCTAAATGCATGTAACCAAATCCATCTTTAATCATTTCATGATAACTATTTTCATATTTTTTTTCAAGTAGATCTACAATATTTTGCAATCCATTATAAGTTGACAAATCATTTTGTTCAAGGTCACCAGTAATAATTAATTTACTATTTTCACCAATTCTAGTTAAAATCATTTTCATTTGATTAGGAGTTGTATTTTGCATTTCATCTGCAATAATAACTGTATTTTTAAAAGTTCTACCTCTCATATAAGCTAATGGAGACACTTCTAATTTACCATTATGTATCATAGTCATAAGATTTTCTTTTGTATAGTGTTCTAAAAAATAGTCATAAATTGGAATCAAAAAAGGATAAACTTTATCTTCTAATGATCCTGGTAAATATCCAAGATTTTCTTCAACTGTTACTGTTGGACGTGTAATAACAATTTTTTCAACTTCTGATTCTTTTAACATTCTTATTGCTTCTTGGCATGCAATTAATGTTTTACCAGTACCTGCTACACCCGTAGTTATTACAATATTTAATTTTGGATTATTAATATAACCTTGCAATTTAATTTGTTTTGGATGTCTAAGTACATATTTATGTAGAAATGTTGATGAAACAACTAACAAACTTGTTATTAAAGATATAATTCTCATAATAATTGTTTAATTAGAATTAAAAAATAAATCAATTTTTTGATGTTAAATATATGCCAATACCACAAAATGATAAACCAAGTAATTGTTTATAAGTAATTTTTTCTTCAAACATAATAAATCCAATAACTAAAAACATTATATTAGAGAATAGTTTAATTGCCGTATTTGTTATTACAGTATTATTATTTTCTAATTTAGAAAATATAAATGAAGAACCAATGGTTAATAATGAAAATAATATTAATAAAAATACTTATTTATAATATAAATTTTAAATATTTTTATAATTTTCATAAACATAAAAATAATTATAACAAAACATGCTAAAAACTAATAATGAAACAAATACATTATTAACTAATAAAAATTCTTGAATATTTAATGTTGTAGTTATATATTTTCTCATAAATGGTTTTAGTGATTTTATCATTGTTAATATTAAAATTAAATAATTCATTATATTTAGTTTGAAAAAAATTATTTTACAAAATAAATTAATATAATTTTGGTAATACTTAATATTTTAGTGCTTCAAATTTTATTTCCAAAATTATTTTTACAAGCTTAATTCATTAGTAACCGTAAAATTATCGTAAAAATAATTGCATGAATAACAAATCCTATCAAGGTTGGACAACCTTCATTATTTGCAATTGGACCAACAATAGAAAATAATAAACTATTAACTATCTTATACATAAATGGATTGAATAAAATTAATAAAAGAATGGTTGTATATAATGTAAATCTCCATTTATCAGTATTTGATGGTTCTCTAAGTTTATCTAAATGACTCATTATATATTATAAGATAATAAATAATCTAAATTTTTTTATAAATTAATTTTACTCTGAAATATGTATTATTTAATTAGTTTGAAAAAGTTAATAAATTATAATATATTATAATGTTACATTTATCTAATTACAAAATAAATAAAGAAATATTTATGGAATATTTAAAATTTTTACTAAAATCTTATTTTTTTAGTTTTGATTATAAAATTATTGCAAATAATGAATATGTTGCATATAAATCATTTTATCCATTACCTACTGAATTAATAACTGATGAATATACAATTGATAATAAAATAATACAAAATGTAGCAAATAAAAATATTTATAGTTTTTATGGAACACCAAATAAAAATAGACTTTTATTTGCCAATAGAAAATTACCAAAATGTGATCATTATCCAATACCGTTTACATTTCCAATCATTATAAATAATCAAATGGAACTTGTCAATTCAAATGTATATTATTATGAATTAACAATTATGGAAAATATTAGAGAACCGTGGTTAAATGAAACTATATCAATAGGTTATGGGTCAATGAATTTACCAATTCATACAAACCCTGGATGGAATAATGATTCTTTTGGATATCATTTAGATGATGGTAGTTTTCAATATAATCAAATAATTTATAAAAATTTTGCTCCTACTTGTAATATAGGGGATACTGTAGGAGCTGGAATAATTTATATTTCAAAAAATATGTATAAACCATTTTTTACATATAATGGTTCGCTAATAGAAATTGATTTTATAAATAGTATATGTATTAAAAATGATATAGTACCAATTGTTGGTTATGATCATTCAAATAAGATTAAATTAAACTTTTCACAAGAAGAATTTAAATTTGATATAAAAAATTATTTATATAATAATAAAATTATTAGTAGTGAAAATATGTTCATCAAATCCGAGTATAACATGAAAAATATTGAAACAAAAGATATTATATTAAAAAAATTACAAAAAATACAGACATTAAATATACCAATATTTTCAATTGTAAATAATGCAACAAATTTAAATTTCCCAATAACTTTACAAAATGATACTACCCAACTATCTGAGTTTATAATGAGTATAATTAATTAAAAAAAAATATACTTTAATTTAATGAATAAATTTGAAGACTATCATCTCATGCATAATCATTCAAAGATTATAGATTATCCAGTTAACAGAAATATTTTTCCAAATACAGATAAAGTTAACTTTATTGAATTAACACTAAATAAAAATGAATATCTACTAATTCCCGAGGGTTGGTTTCATTGGGTTTATACTGAGCCTAAAACAATTGCAATAAGTTTTGAAATAAGAAAACTAAATGGAAATAAAAATAATATTCTTTTTGAAAATATAATTAAAAATAAACCTTTTAAAAATAAAGGATTAGTATATGATATTAATTATAATAATTTTATAGATAGTATTTTAAATGAAGATGTTCATGCATTATTTAGTTCAACTAATGATTTAAGTCCGGTATATAAAAATGAATCTTTTAAAACATTTGAAATAAATAAATTAAAAAATATTATTCTCATAAATAATAAATTTAATTATCATACTTATTTAGGATCTTTAGATTTAACATCAAGTCCATCATGGGATAATTTTAAAGTTCTAAGAAATTTTATTAATTTTGGTAATGATATTGTAGTTAATTATATGCCTACTTTGTGGATAAATCTTGATAAAAGAGTAAATTCTGGATTACATTATGATGGTACAAATCGAGTTTTATATGTTGTTGAAGGATCAAAAAAAGTTATTTTAGCACATCCAAACCAATGGAAAAATTTATATATTGAAAATATGTTTAGAGTTGGATCTTATAATGGATAATTTTAATATTGCGTAATTATTTAAAGATTTTAATATATATTATAATATAAT
>Ga0114973_10003527_pt1 | contig 10998 bp, 7 predicted proteins | sample M_140807_MF_Meta_FD_87025 | JGI IMG/M metagenome (GOLD analysis project Ga0114973, IMG submission 87025) | Freshwater microbial communities from Lake Montjoie, Canada to study carbon cycling - M_140807_MF_MetaG | ecosystem: Environmental > Aquatic > Freshwater > Lake | place: Lake Montjoie... | reverse complement strand
TATTCACGTTTTGTAACGTGAAGTTCGTATCCGGTAAATAAATATTTACTAAGTTCATTTATAATTGTCTTGCTCGTTTTTCCATCCCCCAACCATGATGCATCGATTTTCAATCTTCCCATTTTGATATTCTCTAACCATTCAAATACCTCCTCAGAGTTATCGTTTTCTGCCCAAAATTGTATACTGCAATTATATTCATAACTCTGCGGTCGTTCCGTGAAATCGCGCGGGACTACCACCGGTGTATTCAGTAGCGCAGGTTCCTCTTGCCCCGTCCCACTATCACTTATTATAAATTTGCTGTGATAAACCGTTTCCAAATACTCTTTATATGGCATCAAATCTATCATCTCTATATTACCCAATTCTCGCTCTAATCCGAATTTGGCAATCGCATCCTTAAGTCTCTTGAAATATAGTAATCGAATGGGTAATCCATATTTTTTGCTGCATAAATTCCCAAACCACAAAATCGATACAAGACGTTCCGGGTAATTGAAATTCTCCGGGCGGTGTATATCCATCAAAATCATATCACTGCGTTTCGGTAAAGTGAAAATCTCATTTTGGAAAAGAGTAAAGGGTTCCACAATCGTATTCCCCACAACATGTACATTTTTTGTGATATTTTCAAGTGCCAATTGTCTTCGATAGTCTTCGTGGTAAACAAACAATATATCACTGCAATGGTCACATACGGTACGGTTAATTTCCTCTAGCATACGCTTATCGTAAGAACGCATTCCTGCCTCAATATGACCTATCTTGTATCCCGCCTTCTTCAGAGGAAACGCGACTCCGACGGAATTGGAATCTCCCAAAAACAGAATCAAGTCTGGATTTATATTGTGTTCTTTAAATAGATTGGGTATAGCAGTAGATAAATACGCCAATTGTTCAAAATGATTTGCGGCAGTTTTGCCAGTATCGAGTGTATAATCTGGTGCGCGAATACCCAGTTGCTCGAAGAATACTCCACTTAGGTTTGCGTCGAAATGTTGACCAGTATGTATCAATATATGCTTGAAATTCGCATCGAGTTCTTTGAATACAAATGACATACGGATGAAATCGGGGCGGATACCCGTTATGGTTACTACTGTTTTCTGCATTGTCGATGTTCTATGTTACTGTTAATAGATTAAATTATTTATACCATTTTCGAAAATGGTATAAACACCTACGAACAAAGTTCTCCAGAGTTAGTTCGAACACCTACATTAGTACCTCACTACGGTGTTCTTCACAAAAGACCAAATCAAAATACTGATATTAAATAAATTCAATATATGTTTGCGTTTTATCAAACTCGTCTTTTTTGAAGTTATACACGGATTCATTCGTTTTTAATCCTTGCCCCCAAGTGTTATAAGATATTCCATGATACAAATGTATTCCACAAATATAATATATATCAACTGGAACATTAATAATATTTATGTTTTGTGAAATCACTTTTAATAAAAAATCGGGGTCGTCGTAGTCCATCGCAATCGAATAATCATAACTAAACTCATTTATTTTTGTAAATGTTTTTCGTGTCATGGAAGTGAAAAAATGCAAATTACGATTATTATGTACTGAATGTTGATACCATCTTAAGAATAATGGTTTATTGCAAATAAATATATCAGTCAAGTCACTTTTATAGATTTCTTCATTCGTCTCATAATTACTACTTGCAATCACATCAAACACAAAATACTCGTCGTCTTTTATATTGTCGCGTATATGTCGCAAAGGGTCGCCGACATAACAAACCTCCGCATTCTGTATCACCACTATGCGCCCCTGAATAAATTGGAACCCAATATTATAATTCACGCAAGGGTTCACCCAATTCTTCGTTGCGCGATTCACGACAATCAAGTCGATATAATAAGGATAATTCTTCAAAATATTGAGACTGACCGGGTCATCCGTCGAATCATCCACCAATATGATTTGCAGATTTTTGCATTTACTCTTCAGCATACTCTGCAAAGTAAAATAGGTCTGTTTGCTACGATTGGACGCGGTCATTACTATCGTGATGGTCTCGGGTGTAATATCGCAATTATTCACCACGAAATGGTCGAACATCGACGGGTCGTGGGAATCAACCCGCGATTTAATGCTCAATATTTTATCGCGATTTGAGAGTAATTCTTCTATTGTTAACTCCGACATCAAATACTTAAATCAACGCAAAACGCTTTAACTCGTTTAATTGGTCAAGCAATTCACCGATTTCGAACAACCTCTCGTACTTGGTATCCAATGTCTTGTTTACTGGTGTTTTGCACTCGACATTTAGAACCCTAATCCGGTCTTTTTCGCCAAACGCCGACGTTATCATCCGAGCAAGTTCGAATTTACTTACCGGTGTAGGCGAAAATACGTGGCGGACACCGCACCAAAACAGGTCCTCATCTATGATACGCCGTATTATTTTGCAATATTCTAAGCATGTTATTCCATTCCAGTAATGGTTGTTCCATCCACTAATTTCTTTCCCATTCGACTTACGAGATTCCCTCCGCTGCGCTAAAGAAATCTCTCCAGCGAATCCTCTAACGCCTACCACTTCGTGTCCGGCGTTCTTAGCAGAATTAGACAAAACCCACTCCAAAAACGACTGTTTATTGTGGATTTCCCTACCGATAATAGATGTGCGTATGACGGTGCAATTGGCGGGTTCACCCAACGATTTACTCATACCATAATGACCGGTTTCGTCTGGTTGGTCATTTTCTGTATATCTTCCTTCCTCTCGTTTTCCACTAAAAACACAGTCTGTGGTCGGTTGTATCATCTTTGCATTATACCGCTGACATATCGACGAGAGGATTTGCGGGAAAATGGAATTCACAAGGTAATAATCTGCGTCTGGTTTCCCAGAAAACCTCTGTGGTATTGCCCCGATGCAATTAATTATGCAGGAATCATCACCTATTAAGTGTTCGATTAAGACTTGCTCTAAATTCGGCAAATTGTCGCGGGTTACACGGTACTCGACATTTACCAGTTCGAAGTCCTCTCCACAAAAATACTTTGCTATATATGAACCTAGCATTCCGGTCGACCCGAACAATAATATGCGATTGATTTTCATGATATTTAATGCAGCATAATATAATCTATTTTATTGTCTTTGAATATTTTGCGATAAAATATTCAAACGTCAACGTTGCGCCGCGACCGTCAGCAAATCAAGAGGTCGGCGTTTCATTTGTATGTCCAAAGGCGTAAAAATAGTGTTAATTCGAAACTTTTCGTATTTTTGCAATAATTTATTCAAAATATATGAAAGTATTATAAATAGATTTTTTCGAAGAATGGGTAGAACTTCAGCGATTGGTAATTGATGATTATGATAAAGAATTCCTATTACGTTCGCACGAAATTGACGATTGTAACGATTCAGAAGAAAACTCAACAATTGAATGTGAAAAACGTACTGATGGTAATTGTAGATTATTTAAAAAACTATGTGTTAATAAAAAACGTGTTACAAAATTAGTAAAAAATGTACAGTCTGTATTTGGATTTACAGAAACGCAAGTTCAAATATCTACAAATAAAGGTATATACACAATTATCAAATCCGGAATTACAGAGGTTATTGTTAAACGAGAACAAATAATAAAAGTACCGGTTTTTTACAGGATATTTTTAAATGACACAAAATATTTTATTATATTTAACATTGGTGAATCACAAATAGCAAAATATTTCGAATCACAACTAATAAATATGTTTTCCGAATTAACGATGTTTATATTAATGAACGGAACCAATCCAGAAACTAAATTTATACTAGGAGGGCATTCAATGGGTTGCGCATTGGCATTACATTTGAGTTCAATCTTATTTAATAATTTCGATTCAAAATTCTATAATAAGATTTATGTCATTGGTAGTGGGTCTCCGCCATGTTTACTCGAAAGGGAAAATAGTGTTCCGAATACATTTATTTTTTATTCCTCTGTAAATAATTCTGCAGATTGTATTATAAATGAAAATGTAAATGATTTTAAATTACATTATCCGTTTTTCGTTATTGACTATTTAACAAAACTTATTACTAAAATAGATGAACCAAAATCGTTCGAAATTAACCACATTAATATATTACAACCGTCCGAGAATAAACAATTTTGTAATGAAATACATTTTTTTTCTTTTTATATGAATTGTTTTTGCACTTAATAGAGAACAAATACATCAGATATTCACCCACCCTCCAAGGAAAGGTGGAAACCGTAAAAAAAAACTAAATATTCGAAATCATTCACATAAAAAAAGAAAAAGTATGCGCAATATCTCATTCATCCGAACAAAAAAGACGGTTTATCGTGTCCGCCTCCACATTCACCGTCGCCTTCCTAAATAGTCTTTCACATACCCCATCATCTCTGAATCTCACCGTATATTCCTGCTGAATATTATTGCGCCCGATTCGCCCGATTGCCTGAATCGTCTTCTGTTGTGTCATATTCGCCAAGTCCTTCCCTATGAATCCGTGGCAAAACTGGTAATTCGTCCCATAAATATAATCAGACGAAGCGATAATCAGAAACAGGCGCTGTTCGTAGGCAAGGCGTTTCATGATTTCCGCGTATCTCGAATCCGACGATTTAGAGAAAACCCCAATCCCTAAAATCAGCAACAATTTTTGCTGATTTTCGACATCGAGAGACATTATCTCGCGGACATCCTGTTCGTCCACGTTCGGGACAAAGGCATTCACGGATTGTCCCTTCCGGTCGGTTCGTTTGAAAGAATCCAGATAAGGTTTCGCCCAGATTTCCAAATGCGGTTTCGTATTCGGAATATACATCGCATTCAAATGCACAGATTGTATTGCCATTCGCATCTCCTGAATCTGCTCCATTAACCGCTGCGACTCTTTGGACGCCGGTTCTTTTTCCGCCTTTTTCGACGATTTGTCGTCGATTTTCGCCGATGTCGCCGCGGTCTTCGCATCATATTCTTGTTCCAATTTAGCAACCTGTTTCATTATCTGGTTATTACGGTCGATTTTCTGCTGAATCGTCGAGAATACTGACTCGGGGATTTTCGATTGCTGGATATAGAACCGCCCCACCTTCTCAATATCCTCTGCCAAATAAATGGTCGGTCCGTCCGTCAGTGTGTGCGCATCGGAGGTTGTCAACAGGATTCCTGATGCGGGATTAGACATGGACGTATTGTTTGCCGGAGGCGCAGCAACACTATTCTGTCTGGTTATTTGAGAGGATGCTGCCATTTGAGGGACAGGAGGAATACATTCGCTCCGAATCTTGCGTAAATCTTGCTGTTCGGGTTCTTTGTTAAATCGCGATTTCAGTGTATCGGTCATATAATCGTGGATATTTCGCCACTGGTCCGCAGGCAATTCCCGCAAAATAGTCAAGTAATACTGCTTAATCGAATAAAGCGTGACCTTGTCGACCGATTTAAACCATTTTGCAATGCGCATATCCTCTCGCAAAAAAGACTGGACTTTCTCGGCGAAACGGACAATCTCCGCCACGTCGAAATATCGGAGAAGCGACCTGTTTGCCTCACAGTGCTCGACGCAATCCCTTATTAGAGTCGAGTAATCCGCAAATAATAGATGGGGTAAAACAATCTTGCCGTCTTTATTGAGAAGTGATATGGTTTTCTTGCAGTCGTGACTATCTATTACGTGGATTTGCGGTTCGTTGGCGCCGTCAGAAAACTTCGCCTTGAAATCCTGGAGCGCGCCACCGATTTCGTCGGGTTTAGGCAGCGTGGCACATGAGAGGACGATATTAGGTATCTGGTTTTTCGACCAGACATCGTGAACCAATTCATGTAATCTTGCGGTTTCCATGTCTCCGTCCTTGTCTAACCCAATGGTCGGTTCGTCCCAATACATTACCATCCTCTCAACAGGATTGAACAATTTCATATAATACATTGCAACCAAATACGACGCCACATCGCAAATCATTATTTCCACGCGAATACCATTGCTATTATCAACCCTGTAAATACCGCCCGACTTCCGGTTAACGGTATAGTCCGCTGCCGCAAAATAATGTAGTCTGATATCCGCTGCTGTCTCACACCCGAATGCGAATGCCACGCGTTTACCCGCACTAATTGCCGATTTTGCCAGTGCTAACCCCACATGCCGGGCAGCGCAAACAAAAATGACGCGATATTCTTGCGATAACCCGATAGGACTCAGGGTTTTGCCCGTTCCAGTCGGTGCCATATAAAGAACGCATTTAGGAACGGTGCTCCGACGTTTATACGCGAAAATGCGGAAGAGGTCGCGTTGATGGGAATAGAGTGCTTCGTCGGCATATTCCATGAGTGCCTTATTCCTCTCAATATGGGTCGTCGAATTGGTAAATACATCGCAAATTGATTCTGCTGCACCGGTGTCGACAGACGACAAATAGAGGTCGATTTTTCCCAATAAGAAACGGTTTACCCCGGGAATGGAGAGTCGGCGTAAATAGAGCAGCGTATATAGTGCTGACCTGGAACCCTTGAATGCTGCTGCTACATAGTCGAGCAGAATGAAATCGAATATAGCGGTTTTCTGCGATTCGATGGTGGCATTCAGTTTCTGGATTCGGATTTGGTCTGCTTTATTCGGCGGTTTAATTTTCTTGTCCATTTTTTTATGATTTGCCGCGTTTTTGTCGTCGGTGTCGGGTAACAGCGCGTCGATTATAGGCGCGAAATACGTCTTGTAAAGAAACCACTCCATTTCATCGGATGGGTCGACCTTCATTGTTCTGATGAGCGAGAGGTGGCGATTCGAGCATATGTCGGGATTCGCATATCCTTCGACGATTAGCGAGAGGACGCGTTTTTCATCGTCGGATACTGGTATTTCGACAGACGCCCATTCAGATTTCGATAGTTTAGTTTGCGATAAATCCATTTTGGTTTTAGAGATTTTGTTTTTGATATAGGGTTTGTCTTTACAATAGGGTGATTCTGGTAAATATATAATACATCGAAATGTGTTTAACTATTTTTGATATATTCTTTATGTGTATTCAAAAATACACATAAATCTTTGCATCTGGTACATTATAAATGTCCTCTCTACTTCAATGGGCATTCCAGTCTGCCATGCCATCATTAGGCAACCGTGCCATCGGATTCGACGATATGTTGCGATGTATCCGAAACCCAGCAAAATATTCGATTATACACACTATGCCTGCTACTGAGGATGTTCTCATCGAGGGGACTCTTAGTGCTGCCGAAGAAGAGGCGTTTATAAATGAATACCTCTCGAAATATTCGGAAACACAGAAAACGATTGTTATATATGGGTGGAATAGTTGCGATGAATCGACTAGGAGGAAACTGGCGCAATTGATGAGTCTGGGAATTAGTGACGTCTATGTCTACGTCGGTGGAATGTTTGAATGGGTTTTGTTGCAGGATATTTACGGGGTGGACGAGTTTCCGACTACGGGGGCGGTGGCGGATATATTGGCGTTTCGCTATATTAGTAATGTTTGCGTCTAGTGGATTACACCTCCTATATCATTTAAAACTGCCAATGATGCTTCCATCATGTCTCTAAAGAACGTTTTTGTGCGCTCTGCTGGTTTTTTCACGTGTTCGTAATATTTGTCTAAATCCGGTTCCGTAACTGATTCAAATTTGCCATCGAACATGATTTGCAATACGCCGTTTTCTATTCTGACCTTTCGCATTTTCTCGAGGTTGTTAATCGACTTTTGGTATTCATTTGTGGTTTTTAAAAGTTTGTCGTAAATGTATATTATATTTTCCGAGGTGACGTAGGTGACTTTGTCGCCACTGTCGATTTTGGTAAATAGTTGGTTGGGCGGTCCTTTGGTGGAGAGTGTTTTTCTGAATTCTTCTGATTGTTTATGTTTTTCAATATGTACACTTCCTACGCTCGTTATTTGTTCCGGAATTTTATGTTTCTCTTGAAGAGGGTTCGACTGATTCGACTTACGAGATTCTATCCGCTGCTTTTCAGAAATATCTCCAGCGAATCCTTGAACGCCTATCATTTCTTGTCCGGTTTTATTCGCAGAATAAGTATCTAAGTGGTTGTGGTGGCGAATTGTTTGTGGTTTATTACTATTATCCTTTAGATGGTTTAAGACGTATTTCCGCTCAGGTTTCAGTATTTTTTCCGACTCTTCTTCAGTAATATCTCTAGTTAATTCTTGAACGCCGGACGCAAAGTGTTCAGCGTTATTATCATTTTTTTGATTGGTTGATGATTGGGGGTCTGTTTCAGCATTTGTAATACTGAGTGATTCTTTTAAAATATATGAGTCTGTGTCTGGTTTTATGATGTGGGCACTGGGGTTGATAGGTGATTCTGTTTTATAATATGGTGAAAGTTTTTTTACATCGGTGTGTGAATTAAGAGTTGAATCTAAGTCAGTTGATAATCCATTATTCGTCAGATTCTTTGGGTGATCATTAAATTCTTCGCTCAGTGATTCTCTATTTACGTCTTCTTCTAAGACTTTTGTATTATTGTCCTGTTGGGAATTATTCGACTCATCAGATTCACTCCGCGGCGCTAAAGAAATCTCTCTATCGTCGTGACTGGCGATATTCGCACTATCGATACCGGTAGAGTGGGTGGTGTCTATTTCTTCGTTTATAATTTTGGGGGGGGGTTCTGAAATTGTTTCCGTTATTGGTTTAATTATGGTTTGAACATTATCCAGTTTATCATTTATTGGTGTATTAGGCAGTGGTTGGTTAATTCTGTCGCTTATTCTTTGCTCCGGAATTGGATTATTCTTCTGAGGAACTGGCGTAGGAAGGTTCGAAGGAGATAAAATTGGATTTTGATCTGATTCAAGACTACTTTTAACAGTTTCTATTTCGGGTTTATCATTAGGGTTATCATTACGGTTGAATTCTTTTCCATCGAAATCATTGGTAGCAGTAGGTTGTATATTTTGGGTTTTATTACCATTAATAACAGTGGATTCTGCAGTGGGTGTGATTTCTTTTACTGATTTTGTTGATTGTTGAACCGGTAATTGTCTTGCGGCCTTTTTAAAAAACGTAATCGCATTTTTTATTCCTTTATCGCTACTTGTTTGGGTTGTTGTATAATATCGAGAACCAGTGATTTGAATTTTAGGTTTTAGTTTCTCAAATCTTGTATTATAACCTTCTAGTGTTTCCATAATTATACATTAATCCGTTTTTTGTTTTTTTGTTTGCGAAGTGTTTTGTTTTTTCGCATTGGCACGTTTTCTAGCAGTGAATATGTGCGGTTAAATTCCGGCGATATATCCATAAACATGTCCGCGTTTTCGTCCGACGAATTAGAGGTTGCAAATGATATTATATCTGAACCGCCACCTTTTGTATTTTTAATATTAATATTCACAACAAACAAAAAATGATGACCTTCGTATTCGTTGGGGGGAAACTGTATTACGCGTGTGTCCACAGCAATAATATAAATATACTTATCTTCTGTATCTTCTGTATCTGTTTTATTAATTTTATACTGGGTTGCATCTTTTAAGTTTTTAGTAGTAGCAATACTAATTTTTTTAATTTTTGTCGAATTTTTTATATATCCAGCACTAATTTCACCACTTTCATTGACCAATAAACCAATTAAATAATATTCATTTAATAAACCTGATTGTTGTTTTTTTGTACCACTCGCTAAAACAAGATTTTTGTCTGTCAACTTATTTTCTTGTGTTTTAGATTTTGAATTAATTTGGGTTTGTTGTTGTGGTGGTGGAATATAAAACCCGTATGAATCTGTAGAAATTGACATCTAATGGTATAAATTCTCGAGAGGTTATCCTCTCGTCATATGTACTAAAAATATCACACCAAATTATCCAAATGTACCGACCACGCGTCAACCTCTATACATATCGGGTCGCGGTCGAACCTCGATATCCAAAACACATATTTGCTCCTCTCGTTTTCCATTAGTCTCACACTCATACCAATGCAAAACTCAATCGACAACCTCTCGAAATAAAACACCCGAGAATACCGGACCGGTTTCAAAGTCCGCTTCTCCAGCAAAATCAGCAAATGATAATAATGTCTCGGTGAATGCTCCTCGCTGAAATGCGCTAAACCGACTAAATATTCTCCACCTCGAAGTTCTTCCGACAAAACATCGAGAGGAGCATCTATAAACGGAGTCGAACCTCTCAATCTACTAAATATCCACGGTCGGATTTCATGTCTCAATACAATCTGCAGTTGATTCGTTGCGGGGTCAACCCTCCCGATTTCCATCGGCGACCATTTGTAGATAAACCGCTCCTCCAGCGTCCCATTATCGCTAAATAAAACAGGAATCCAATTCTTCTCACACCAAGAATTCGCATCCGGAGGAACCACGACCTGGCAATCCCGATATGTCGTGCTTCCTAAATCATAGGTGCCGACCACCATCCGATTCTTCTGGGCGGGAGAATACTCGACATTTGTTGCAATAAAGCGGACTTTTGAGTCCGCCCCGGAGAACAGTCGAACATCCTCTAAACCTACCGAGAATGGGCGTTTGTCTTTTTTAGGAGGAACGAGAGGTGCACCGTCCGTCCCGTAAATCGTCCTCTCGCACATTTCCCTAAAGTCTTTGGGTTCGAGTGTTGTCGCGTCCAATTCAGACAAATAATTGCGGTTCTCGATGACCAACTCCGGATTGTTGAACCGGTAATACCCGCTGGGATACATCCAATAGTTGACGAACCGAGTATTCAAATAATGTTTTCCTAAATGTTCGAGGTAAGATGCCGACCCCGGCAAAAAAGATTCAATGGCAGGATATGCATATTCCTTTTTCAAAATGATGTCTAAAGGTGTCGCGTAAGTATCCGCCGATACCCCCGCAAAAATATTCAACATCTCGTCATTATGGTCGCCGCGATACCACGTCGGAGTCCATCCCGCTTTCGCTTCTAACCACGCCCAAAAGTTGACTTCCCAGCAAAAAACTCCGGTTTCGCGCAAAAACGTACCAAATTG
>Ga0114973_10003526_pt1 | contig 11006 bp, 10 predicted proteins | sample M_140807_MF_Meta_FD_87025 | JGI IMG/M metagenome (GOLD analysis project Ga0114973, IMG submission 87025) | Freshwater microbial communities from Lake Montjoie, Canada to study carbon cycling - M_140807_MF_MetaG | ecosystem: Environmental > Aquatic > Freshwater > Lake | place: Lake Montjoie... | reverse complement strand
ATGTTTATGAAACTGTGCGAACGTTATGCCACAAGATCAAACTGGAGAGGATACACTTACAATGAAGAAATGCGCGGGCAAGCCTTGTTGCAACTCAGTCAAATTGGACTGCAATTTGACGAGTCAAAATCGCAGAACCCTTTTGCGTATTATACTGCCGCTATCACTAATAGTTTTACTCGCATCCTGAACATTGAAAAGAAAAATCAAAACATCCGTGATGACATTCTTGAAATGAACGGCTTGAACCCGTCATGGACACGTCAGAACTCTGGCAAAGCTGGCATGGCAGCCATGAGTGGTCCAGTAACCACAACTTATGAAGAATGACTCCCGAGTCTCTTAAACAACAATTATCACAACAATACAATCTGGTATGTTTTGAGGACTTTGCTAAACTGACTGAACACACTGGTATTCTTTACACAGTGTTTCAGCAGTGTTATCAGTCTGAATACCAACCACAGCAAAGACTAATTTTTTACACTCAGCATCGACTTAGTTTAAATCAGTTATGCCATCTGCAATTGGCTGCAACGCTTACTGATATAAGCAATTATTTTATCATGGTGTGCAGTCCACATGACCTAACTGACGATTTGATCATTGCCAATCGGCGGCATGGCAATGATCAAACTGTGATTGAGTGTAAGATAGTCGACGTCAACTCTGAAGAATTTTTGTCTACAGAATTTGTGTCACTGGATACACTGTGTCCATTGCCATGGATGCATTTGGTAGTGACCAATCTTGGAGAGATAGGACCTTGTTGTTATAGCTCTGAAATTTTAGGGCATATAACACAACATCAAATGCAAGATGTATTTCACAGCAAATCTATGCAACAAATTCGTTGGCAAATGGCACAGGGAGAAAAACCCAAATCTTGTGAGCTGTGCTTCAAACAAGAAGCTCACAATCAACGCAGTCCAAGACATCACATGTTGGGCTTGTATCAAAAGCAACTATTGTCCACATACATTGTGGATCCCAAGATACGCAGTTTAGATCTCAAACTTGGCAACACATGCAACTTTAAATGTAAAATATGCAACAAAGATTTTAGTTCTCAATTTGCCAGCGAAGAACTAAAACATGCAACCACTGACCAAAAAATAGTTGAAATACGGCGTGCCATTGATTTGGGCAAATGGTATGACAACAATGAAAATTTTTTAGATCAACTTGAACCCATTTGGTCAGATTTAATCAATATTGACATCCTTGGGGGAGAACCGTTTTTATTAAAAAATTTACCTGAGTTTCTTGATCATGCTGTTGACTCTGAGCATGCCAAACACATAAGATTGCACTTTAATACCAATGGATCCATCTTTCCAGAAAAATTAATCGACAATCTAAATAAATTTCAATCAGTGGACATTGCTATTAGCATTGACAATATTGGACAGCAATTTGAAATAGAACGTGGCGGCAACTGGGATAACATTGAACACAATGTTCATCAATTTTTATCGCTGCCGCAAACAAAATTTAGATCATACATATATTGCACTGTTAATATTCAAAATGTACTAGATCTTGATGAACTATATCAATGGGCAGACCATATAGGAATTGACGTAGTGTTGAGTTGGTTACATGCCCCTTTGTATTTTTCTATAGATAATCTAACACCAAAAGGCAAAGATTTGGTTGTGTCAAAATATCAAGACTCCACTCGTCCAAGCCTAAAGCTCATTGCCAACAAAGTTCTCAACAGTCCAGGCAGTGACGGCACTGAATTTGTTGCTGCCATGCGGAAATTTGATCAGAGGCGACAACAAGATTTTCTTTTGACCCACAAAACCATTGCAATAGCCATGGGATTTGTAGTATAATGTAGAATGACTAATTTATTCAAAAAAGCCGCGGTCTTCACTGACATCCATTTTGGCTTAAAGAGCAACAGCATCACTCACAACGAAGACTGTTTGGCGTTTGTTAAGTGGGCCACTGCCAAGGCCCGGGAACAGGGTTGCGAAACTTGTTTGTTCCTAGGCGATTGGCACAACAATCGTGCCAGCTTAAATATTGTTACCCTGAGCTATAGTCTACAGGCCTTGGAGCATATGAATGCAAATTTTGATCAGGTATATTTTATTCCTGGCAATCATGATCTTTATTATCGAGACAAGCGCGATATTCAAAGTGTGGAGTGGGCCAAACATTTACCGAACGTTGTTATATGTAATGATTGGTTCAATCATGGCAATGTTGTTATTGCCCCTTGGTTGTGCGGCGATGACCACAAGCGTATTCCCAAATTAAAGGGTAAATATATGTTTGGGCATTTTGAATTGCCCGGCTACTACATGAATGCCATGGTACAGATGCCAGATCATGGCACAGTACAGCGTGGGGATTTTGGCGGATTTGATCAGGTGTTTACCGGACATTTTCACAAACGTCAAACTGCCAACAACATCACTTACATTGGCAACTGCTTTCCGCATAACTATGCTGATGCCGGAGATGATGAACGTGGCATGATGATCTTGGAATGGGGCAAAGAGCCAGAGTTCCATGCGTGGCCAGACCAACCCAGATACAGAGTTTACGGGCTTGCTAACTTGATCGACAATGCAGCCACACTGCTGGCTCCCAAGATGCACGTTCGTGTGAACCTGGACATTGAGATATCATACGAAGAAGCTAACTTCATCAAAGAAACATTTATTAAAGATTACAGTCTGCGTGAAATGGCTTTGATACCCAACAAGACTGCCGGGGTGGATGTAGACTTAGCACCCGGTGATGTCAAGTTTGAGAGTGTGGATCAAATTGTCAATGATCAACTCACCAACATCGAATCAGAATTCTACGACAACAAACTATTATTGCAAATCTATCAAAACTTATGACCCACAAAATTTTTCCAATTAAAACAGAGACTGCGTGTCTGTTGAAATGGAATTGGAGTTCGATCTTTTTTAACAGTGGAACTTCTGCGTCTTGTCATAGAACACAACGATATCCCATTGATTCCAACAACTTTGGTAATTTTCATAATTTGCCAGAAAAGATCAATGCCAGAGAAATGATGCTTGAAGGCCAATGGCCGTCTGGTGGTTGTGAATATTGCAAGATTGTTGAAGATCGGCAAGGATTCAGTGACCGTCAAATGAGCTTAGATCAACTTCAGAATAAATTGTTGGTGCCGCCAGAGTTATACAACAACTCAACTGAAACATCAGTTACTCCAACTATTTTAGAAATTTATTTCAACAACACTTGCAACATGGCATGCATCTATTGCGGGCCTCATTTTAGCAGTAAGTGGGAAGATGAAAATCGTAGATTTGGCAAAGAATTTGTGTTTGACTCCCATGCATATTCTGCTCAACAAGCGCAAAACAATATTCATTATGATACCATGGTGGCCGAATTTTGGCAGTGGTTGGCGCAAGATGATCACTACAAGACTATACAACGCTACCATGTGTTAGGCGGCGAGCCATTCTTACTCAAGGAACTTGATGACAGCATTGATTTTTGGAGTCAGCACGGAAATCCTGATTTGGTGTTTAGTATAATTACAAATCTTAACATTCCACACGAGCGATTTGTGGCGTACATTAAAAAATTTGAAAAGCTAGTGCTATCAAATAAAATCTGGAAACTGCAACTGACCGCCAGCTTGGATTGTTGGGGAACTGTGCAAGAATATGTGAGATGGAGACTTGATCTTGGTCTTTGGCAAAAGAATTTTGAATTTTTACTTAATTGCTCCTGGATTGATTTATCAATCAACAGTGTTATTTCTGCGTTGACAATCAAGCAATTACCAGCATTGATTGAAAAAATTAACGAGTGGAATCAAGGGCAAAACAAAGTTAGCGGTAGGTGGAAGTCTGAGAAAATACTGCACAGTTTTAATACCAGCCCTGTTAATGATAACATTTACAATTTTGGACCTGATGTGTTTGGCCAGGATTTCAAACGTGTGCTTGAATTGATGCCAAATGAAACTGAAATACAGCGCGGGCATTTAAAGTCCATGCAAGGTATTGCAGATGCTTTGGCCAACTCGCCACTCAATGTTCCAGGTATAGAAAAATTAAAAAAATACTTGGATGAATTAGATTTCAGACGAAATACCAATTGGCGAGACCATTTTCCTTGGCTAGATCAAGATTTTAGTGTACAATATCACAATGATTCAAATTAAAAATCTCACCGTTAAGAACTTTATGAGTGTGGGCAATGCCACGCAGGGCATTGACTTTGACCGGCAAGACCTTACTTTGGTACTGGGCGAAAATCTGGACTTAGGCGGCGATGGCAGTCGAAATGGCACAGGCAAGACCACAATTATCAATGCCTTGAGTTATGCCATGTACGGGCAAGCACTCAGCAACATTCGCAAAGACAACCTTGTGAACAAAACCAATGGCAAGGGCATGTTGGTGAGTCTTGACTTTTCTGTAAACGGAAAACACTACAAAATTGAACGTGGGCGCAAGCCCAATGTGTTGCGTTTCTATGTAGACAGCGAAGAACAAAATGCAACTGATGATGCACAAGGTGACAGTCGTGAAACACAGGATGCCATAGAACATGTATTTGGTATGAGTCATGACATGTTTCAACACATTGTGGCCTTGAACACATACACCCCGCCGTTTTTGAGCTTGAAGGCCAACGAACAGCGCACCATAATTGAACAGTTGTTGGGCATTACACTGTTGAGCGAACGTGCTGACCGCATCAAAGAACTCAACAAAGCCACCAAAGACTCTATTACAACAGAAGAGTTTCGTATACGTGCTGTGCAAGAAGCCAACAAGCGCATTGAAGAACAAATAGAAAGTCTGCGCAAACGGCAACGATTGTGGATTGCCAAGCGTGATGAGGATGTTGCCAAACTTGGTCAGGCCATTGGGGATTTAGAACATATTGATATTGACGCCGAAGTTCAATCCCATAGAGATCTTGAAGCATTTCACATCAAGAAAAAAGCCATAGATGAAGCCAATCATTGGACACGTCAGATTGCAGCAGATGATGCCCGACAAAATAAACTGCTGGAAAAACTCAAAAAAGAACTTGAGACGTTGGACAATCATCAGTGCTACGCCTGCGGTCAAGACTTGCATGATACCAAACAAGATGAGATACGTGCCAGCAAATTGTCCACACTACAAGACACTGCGTTGCAGTTGTTGGCTAATGACACACAACGTGAACAGCACACAGCCACACTGAGTCAACTGGGTGCATTAGGCACAGCGCCCACTGTGTTTTACGACACGCTGGAACAGGCTTTGAACCATCGCAACACTGTGGAAACACTGCGCAAAGACTTAAATACAAGAACTGCAGATGTTGATCCTTATGATGAACAAATTGCAGACATGCAAGGACAGGCCTTGCAGGTTGTTTCATACGATCATTTAAATGAACTCACAAGAGTACAAGATCATCAAGAGTTCTTGTTAAAATTGCTAACCAGCAAAGATAGTTTTGTACGTAAAAAGATCATTGATCAAAATTTAAGTTATCTAAATTCAAGACTCACATGGTACTTGGATCGCATTGGGTTGCCACACACAGTGAAGTTTCAAAACGACTTGAGTGTGAGCATTGAAGAACTAGGCCGTGAGCTGGACTTTGACAACTTGAGTCGTGGTGAGCGCAACAGACTTATTTTAAGCATGAGCTGGGCATTCCGCGATGTGTGGGAAAGTTTGTACAGTCCTATCAACATACTATTCATTGACGAAATGATTGACTCGGGCCTGGACACACAGGGTGTGGAGAATGCATTGGCGCTGTTGAAGAAGATGACTCGTGAGCGCAACAAATCAATATGGCTTGTGAGCCACAGAGATGAACTCACAAGTCGTGTGGAAAACATTCTCAAAGTTGTCAAAGAAAATGGATTTACCAGTTATAATACGGATGTAGATATCGCATAAATGGACGCAGTGATTGTCAATATACCTAGAATAGGACCCAGTCGTCCCAGTGCAGGCACTGCACTGATCAAAAGTTTATTGACTGCACACAACTACAGCAACCGGTTGCTGGATATCAACATTGACTTCTTCAATCGCTTTGCGGTGCAATACGGTGCAGATCAGTTTCAAGAACTGGATCGCTATCTTTACAATGACAATATTGTGTTGAGCGACGCTACTAAACAAAGTTATAACGAGTTTGTATCACAGTGGGTGCAAAAGATTGCAGAGTTAAATTCCACATGGATCTTGATCAGTATCTTTACCTGGCAATGTCAAAACTTTGCCCGAGACTTTATCAAACAACTTAGAGCCGCGACCAAGTCCAAGATTGTGATAGGTGGGCAGGGCATGATCAAAAGTGAAAATACCAGTTTCAACGAAGATCCCTACTTTGCCAAAGAACTATTAGGACTAGGCCTAATAGACTATTACATACAAGGCGAAGCAGAAAAGACCTTGCCCGAACTATTAACGGGCAATATCACATTTCCCGGCATTAACTCAGATGTGTTCGCTGAACGCAGTGAGATGAATGAAGTGCCTGCATACGACTTCTCTGATCATGACATCCCTGCATACCACAGTGGCTATCCAGACGGACAGTTGCCGTTAGAAAGCAGCCGAGGTTGTGTACGTTCTTGCTCGTTCTGTGATTGGCCTGTGTATGCTGGAGGATTCCGTAGCAAGCCTGGAGATCAGTTGTTTGAAGAGTGCATAAGTTATTATCACCAACACGGAACAACCAACTACTACTTCAACTACAGCTTGCTCAACGGTGATTTAAAAGACTTTAGACAGTTCAATCGCAGACTGGTAGAATACTATGAACGGCATGGATTGCCAGAACGCACATTAAAATACAGCGGCATGTACATTGTGCGCAAACCCAATCAGTGGCAGGAAGCGGATTGGGCCTTGATCAGTCGTGGCGGTGCAGATACTTTGTTGATTGGTGTGGAAACTGGATCAGATCGTGTGCGCAAAGAAATGGCCAAAGGATTCAACAGTGCAGATCTAGACTTTACTGTGCAAATGGCCAGTCGATACAAAATCAAACTGTACTTCTTAATGATTGTAGGTTGGCCCAGTGAGACACGAGAGGACTTTGAAGAGACTCTAGATCTACTGCGCCGGTATCAACGCTATGTGGCCGACGGCACATTGATGGGCATCAACTTTGGCACCAGCCTGACCATAGGCGAAGGCACACCTGTGTACCTTAATCCAGAAAAGTTCAACCTAGTGGGTGTGGATGGCAAGCGTCCCAATGACGTGTTCTGGATGCACAAGCACAACACTGAACTTACCTACAAAGAACGTGTGCTACGACGAATAGAAGCACAAGAACTAGCCATCAGCCTGGGCTACACATTCTGGAAAGGCGATGACCAGTTGACCTTTATCCGCAACAAGTACGAAAGGATTTTGCTTGAACATTGAGATCTTTTTGCACTGCGAAACCAGACTGGGTGCGCCACACATACGTTGTACCATAGATGAAGGTGCGCCGTTCTTTGACGGGCCAGCACAAGAACACATCTCTGCCTCTGTGGGTGTTGCACCCGGATTCCACGAACTGGTGATCAGCCACTACAACAAACAAGATCATGATCATGTGTTGGATGCATCAGGCCGTATCATCATAGACAAGCACGTTGAGATACTGAGCATTGGCATAGATGACATTGCATTTAACATAGACGAACTGCGACAAGCGCACTTCTATCCTGTGTATAATCCTGTGTATTATCAACAACAACTGGACCAAGGCACCCCGCTGCCGCCCAGCATTTCGCCCAACTTGTACCTGGGACACAACGGTATTTGGAAACTGAACTTTCACACACCGTTTGTGGAATATATTATACAACGACGTAAGAATCTGGCGTTAAACTTGGACAACACTATTTTTCAAAGTGATGTCGAACTGTTGCAACAAACCAAGGCCTGGATACAAGCACAACCGGATATCATATGGAACACCTAGGCAGACAGTTTGCTATCGCCATGGCCACAGCACAGAATCCTGATGCTGACTTTTGGGCTGTGCGTTCGGCAGTGAATGGCTATTACATTGGCAGTAGAGTGGATCGAGATCCTGCTGTGGAAACTGTGCTGGCTGCATCAATCCGGCCTGACGATGTGGTCCGTGCTGCCAACAGCAGTGATCAACTGCGACAGTTAGAGCAACGTTTTGCTGGCTGGATTCAAAGCCACAACACCAGCACCATCGTAGGATTGGATGAATACGAGCCAGACTACAGCGAAGGCAGCACACAGGCTTTTGATAGTTTTTACTTTAGACACAGACACAGACGCTTTCGTTGCTTTGTGGGCGAATACTTTTATCATCTCAAGACTTGGATAAGTGGCAATGCGGATTGGAGTTTTATTGATGAGTCAGATCCACTGTTGCCCGGCGATGCTTTAGTATTAAGTGTGCCATTTTGCGACACTGTGGCGCTAGTCGAAAACTATGACCGAATAATGTCCATATGCGATGCACAGAACATTCCTGTGCTGTTGGACCTGTGCTATTGGCCCATTAGTCATGACTTACACATTGATTTGCGTTATACTTGCATAGACACTGTGGCGTTCTCTCTCAGCAAGGCCTGGCCTGTGGGCACTGCCCGAATAGGCATGCGATACACTCGTCCAGGCACGTTTGATGGACAGAAACTGCATCACAGCATAGGATACAACAACAACTTGGGTGCCATGATAGGCAACATATTGCTAGATAATTTTGAGCCAGACTGGATTTATACCAGTCGTCAAAGTAAATACAAAACTGTTTGCCAAGTGTTTGGCTTACAGCCCACCAACAGTGTGAACTTTGGCATTGGTAATCAGTCTTGGGATCGCCACAATCGCAGAGAACTACTGAAGTCTTATCAACTGGACTTTGATCCTAACTTGTTTGTAAATCGTATTTGTGTGAACCGAGTGTATCAACACTGGGATTTGTTTAGGACTTTTTGTCGCCATGAACTTAGCATTGAAATTTAAAAATATACAAGACTGTAATGGTCTGCCCCGCATACGCATTGTGATCAATGACACTGTGGTGTTTGAGAATGAAGTATGTCCGTTGATTACCATACAATGTCATCCTGTAGACAACAAGATAAACTTGAGCATTGAACACCACGGCAAAGACCCTTCAACGGATACTGTGGTCGTTGACGGTGCTATTGTACAAGACCGCAGTTGCGAACTGGACACCATTGAAATAGATGGCTACGACTTGCAAGAACTAAAGTGGCACAGTGCATATCACTGTGATGACGGCACAGTGTTGGACAAATGTTTGTTCTTTGGTAAGAATGGCACATGGCGCATTGCATTTGAACTTCCTGCATTGCGTTGGATACTGCGTACTAGGCATGAGATCAATGGCAATGATCCCAACTGGTCTGAAGATTATGAAAGTTATGTGAGAGCATGCAGACTGCTGAACAAATCAATCTAATACGTCGAATCAGTTGGGCATTGGCCAAAGCCAGTGCTGACGACTGCTTGGACACACCTGGCGAGTTTGTGTGGGCATATCCCAACAACTCACAGTTCTGGGAAGTGCGAGCACGAAGCCACAGCATATTCAGCAGTGGCAATGCTATCAAAGATCCAGCAGTGATTGATTTTGTCAACAGTCTCAGCCTTAGTGAACACTTGAGAAACTGTTGGATAGTTGATGAGTTTCAAGAGGCATTTCCTGAATGGATTGCTTCTGGCACAGCATACCGATTGCACAACTTGGATCAGTTCCGGTATGTGGGCTTCTCACAAGGCACACAAGAATCATTTCTCAACTGGTACATGATGCACAAAGACAAACGTCTGCGAGTGTTTCGTGGCGACTACTGGTGGCACATGGAGATCTGGCAGAAGGCCAACTTCAACTGGAAGTACATCGACGATGACTTTGACATACAACCTGGCGATGCATGTATATGCAGTCTACCATTCGCACTCACAGGTCAAGAACATGAACGTTTCAAGTGGCTGGTAGAACAGTGCAATCGTCAAGGTGTAGACCTGCTGGTGGACTTTATCTACCTGCCCAACAGTTATAATGTTGTGGACATTGACTTATCAGCAGACTGTATCAAAGAAATAACATTCAGTCTCAGCAAAACGTTTCCTGTGCAAACAGCCAAGATTGCTGTGCGTATGTTAAAACAAAAGCCCAGCGACCCCATGCAGATGAGCAACGATGAAAACATCTGCAATCGGCTCAGTGCTGGATTGGCATTGAGTTTAATACAGCAGTTTCCTGTGGATTACATGGTATACAAATATCTGGATCAACAGCAACATTGGTGCGAACGACTGGGGTTACAGCCCACAGGCGTGGTGCATTTTGGACTGGGCGATAACTACACCGCCATGGGCAGACAGCAAGAAACAAACTATCTAAGCCGCTACAACGAACAACAAAACCGCTATAATTTAGGCATGTTATACGAAAATCAAAATCTCTTGAAAAATCTTCAATTATACTAAGGCAGCATAACTATAACACGAAAGGCAATTCCCCAAAACTCACATGACATGGCAATATCAAGACACTCCAGTTGAGACTTTACCCGAAGAATGTGTGGGATTTGTTTATCTAATCACAAATAATCTATCTGGACGCAAGTACATAGGCAAAAAATTAGCAAAATTCAGTAAAACAACGTACAAGACAGTAAAACAAAAGAACGGCATCAAAAAGCGGAAGAAGATACGCACCAAGATCGATAGTGATTGGCGTGAGTACTATGGGTCAAGCCCAGAATTAACCGCAGACGTAATCAAACTAGGCACCGAAAACTTCTCCAGAGAAATACTTTACTATTGTAAAAGCAAGAGTGAGTGCAGTTATATTGAGGCACGAGAGCAATTCAGTAGACGAGTATTGGAATCAGCAGATTATTACAACGGCCATATACAAGTACGTGTACATGGCTCACACATCAAAGATAAAATTTAATCACGACTCTGTGTTGGGTGTTTGACCCAACCGCATTGAGCAACGGTGCGATACCCGGT
>Ga0114973_10003523_pt1 | contig 11009 bp, 8 predicted proteins | sample M_140807_MF_Meta_FD_87025 | JGI IMG/M metagenome (GOLD analysis project Ga0114973, IMG submission 87025) | Freshwater microbial communities from Lake Montjoie, Canada to study carbon cycling - M_140807_MF_MetaG | ecosystem: Environmental > Aquatic > Freshwater > Lake | place: Lake Montjoie... | reverse complement strand
GCGCGTCGTCAACCGCGTCGAGCGCGAGCTGATCTCGCAGATGCTCGCAGCCTGCGGCGGCGTCCAGCTCAAAGCGGCAGCCCGGCTGGGCATCAACCGCAACACGCTGCGAAAGAAGCTCCAGGAACACGGCCTCGAAGAGCCGGAGTGATGCGGGCGCCGGCCAGCGCGCCGCAGCACACCGCGCATCACCCCAGCGCATCACCCCAGCGCATCACCCCAGCGCATCACTCGACGCGCCGCCAGCGAGGGGTCGCCCGTGCTCCGAGAGCCGGCGTTGACGGCAAGCGCAGCCATGGATGGCGGAGCGCAGGCGGCATCGAGAGAGCGGAGGCCATGGATGGCCGGAGCGAGCGTCCGGCGACGGGGTACGGGCGACCCCGAAGCCACGTTTGAGTCAAGGATTGGAAAAGCCCAGAGAGCCTCGTACCTGTGGGCGACACGTCGGCGGGGCCGGCAAAAGTTTCGTCGTTCCTCGGAGGCACCTCGTCACTCCTCAAGCGTTCGCCGATCCCCGCCTCGCCTTCGCGTTGGCAAGGAAGCCCAAGGCGCAACCCTTGGCGCCGCAGCGAGGGGTCGCCCGAAGCCGCAGTCGGGCAAGAATCGGCAGAGCAGAGAATCGGCGAAAGCCCACGCTACTCGACGCGGCCATCCTCGGTCATCTCGCGAGCGTGGTAGCTCGAGCGGACGAGCGGACCGGAGGCGACCTTGGCGAATCCCATCTGCCGCGCGAGGACCCCGATCTCGTCAAACTCCTCCGGCGGCACGTAGCGAGCGACCGGGAGCGAATCGAGCGTCGGCTGGAGATACTGCCCGAGGGTGAGGAAATCGACCGAGTGGGCGCGGAGATCGGCAAACACGTCGAGGAGCTCGTCGCGGGTTTCGCCGAGGCCGAGCATCAGGCCGCTCTTCGTCTTCACCTCCGGCATGATCCGCTTGGCACGGCCGAGGAGCTCGAGCGTCCAGGGATAGTGGCTCTTGCGGCCACGGACCTCGCGATAAAGGCGCGGCACCGTCTCGGTGTTGTGGTTGAAGACCTCGGGGCGGGATTGCATCACCATCTCGAGCGCGCCAGGCTTGTCGAGGAAGTCGGGGACGAGGACTTCGATCGCGGCGCCGGTCGCGGCCCGGACGGCGTCGACGGTGCGGCGGAAGTGGTCGGCGCCGCCGTCGGGGAGATCGTCACGGGTGACGCTCGTGATCACGACATGCTTGAGCCCGAGGCGCCGGGCCGCCTCGGCGACGCGCTGCGGCTCGTCGAGCTCGAGGGCCTCGGTCTTGCCGCGGGGGACGGAGCAAAATCCGCAGGGGCGGGTGCAGACGTTCCCCAGAATCATGAACGTGGCCGTCCGCGCCGACCAGCATTCAAGCCGGTTGGGGCACTTGGCCGAGGAGCAGACCGTCTCCAAGCCGAGCTCGGCGATCAGGCCGGCCGTCTCGCCATGGCCACCGCCCGGCGCGAGATTCTGCCGCAGCCACGGGGGGAGGCGACGGCCGGCAGGGAACGCTGTGGGGGGCGCGGCGCAGGAGGCCGCGGCAGGCGCCGAAGCCTCGACGATCGGCAGTGAGGCGAATGGTGAACCGCGGTCATCCGACACTTCTGAAAACCTCCCGGGAGTCGCTCCCCTGCCGCAGCGGCAGCGGGAAGCCAGACTGGATGTGGGACGAAGGGAAAGCGTAGGCGTCTACGAGCTGCTCGACCAGCGCCGAGCGGGCATCCTGGAGGCGGACGCGGCGCTGGACATCGGCCTCGATGCACGACATCGCCACCGGGCCACGCGGGGTGACCGCGGCGGTGCGGATCCGGTGGGTGATGTCGGGGGCGGTATCGGCGACGCGGGTGACGTTGAGCCAGGCCCCGTGGCTGACGACCCCGCGGCGGACCGCCATCCCCACCGCGGCGAGGAGGCCGGTGCGGCCGAAGACACCGTTGACGCCGGAGTCGCGCGCGGCGCCGCAGCGGAGCCGGCGGATCGTTCCTTCGAGGCCGGCTTCCATTCGTTCGACGCAGCCGCCGGCATCATTTCGATCGAGCCCGAGATCCTCGAGCGCGGCGATGAGGGCGATCTGGATCTGCCCCGGGCCGTGGAGGATCGCCCCGCCGCCGCGGCCGAGAAAACGGACGTCGAGGCGCCGACGCGCGAGCTCCTCGTCGGGGAGGTCGATGTCGCGCCTCGACCCGAGCCGGCCGATCGTGATCGAGCGCTCCGGCTCGCAGATCACGAGCGTCGGCGGCCGCCCCCCTGGCTCCGAGACATCCCAGGCGAGCCGGTCTTGCATCGCCCCCCAGGCGTCGAGGCCGATCGGGCCGGCGAGCCACACGGCGACCCCCCGGCGGGCGGGACGGCCATGGCCGACGGCGGAGTGGGACGGCGGTGTCGGGGCAGCGGCCATACCCCTTTGTAGCACCCGTCGCCGGGGGGCCGCCACGGAAGATCACCCATGGGCTGTGAGGCGGGGCTGCCTCCGCTCGCACTCCCGTACAGGCCGCCGCTCACTTCGCCGCGGCGAGCGGCTTGATGCGGAGGTTGCGGTAGCGGATCGTGCCCACCAGTCCGCCGTGGATCTGCAGCGCGATCATCCCCTTGGTCGCGATGCCGGCGTCGGGCTCGATCCAGTCGACCGTCTCGACGCCGTTGAGCTCGAGGCGGATCCGTTTCCCCTCGGCGCGGATGCGGTAGGAATGCCAGCCGTCGATCCCGCCGGCCAGCGCCGCGGCCACCATCCGTTCGGCCGGCACGGCGAGGAGCTTGTTACGCCGGCTCTCGTCGTAGAGGGCGCCAAAATAGCCCGGCCCGATGGCGGCCTGATAGCCACTCACCTCGTGGTGATTCGGGATCCGCACCGAGCGGAATTGGACGCCGGCGTTGGCCCCCTCCGTGGCCTCGAGCTTGTACTCGAGCCGCAGCTCGAAATCGCCATAGTCACGCGCGGTGGCGAGAAACTCGTTTCGCGGCGCGGCAGAGTCGGGGGAGCCGGCGACGATGTCGCCATCCTCGATCCGCCAAGTGGCGTCGAAATCGCCCCCCCAGCCGGCGAAGGTCTTGCCGTCGAAGAGCGACTCGAAGCCGGGATCTTCGGCGCGGGCCGGGGCGGAAGCAACGAAGAGCGTCGCGATGGTGACGACGAGCACAAGCGCGAGGCGAACGGGGAAATGCATCGACACGACTCCTTGAGACGCTGCTGGGGGACGCTGCTTGAGAACGCGATGAGATCGGCCCGCCCCCGATTCGGGAGCATACTCCATCGAAAGCTGAAGCCGGCAGCGGGCGACGGGACGTTGCCCCTTCGGCGGGAGACGAGGTCAGACCTCGATGAGGTCGAAGTCCTGCCCGCCGAAATCATTGCCGCGGCTCTCCAGCCGGTAGCTGCACCCCATCACATCGGATCGCTGAGCGCCGCGCTCCTCGCCAACCGGCTCGAACGCCGTCTCGCCACGGCGATGGATCACGAACGAGACCGGAGCCCGCCGCGCATCGAGGAGCCACAGCTCCCGAACCCCCGCGGCGTGATACGCCCCCGGCAGCCGCTGCGTGTCTTTGACGACGGAGGTATCGCTGACAATCTCCACGATCAGATCCGCAGCCCCCTCGATCTCCGCAAATCGCCCCGGCTCACCGCTGCTCTTCGGCACGAGCCGGGCCAATCCCCGATCGATCGCGTCGCGGGAGACGAACACGACGTCAGGCTCGACCGAGAGTTCGGCACGGGGGCAGACGACCCTCGTCGAATCGATGAGCAGGAGGCCCGTGGCCTGCGTCTTGACGCGCCGCTGGAGGACCGCCGCCACCTCGGCCTTGAGGACACCGTGGCAGAAAATGTCTTCCGGCGACATGTCGACCTCGATCGTTCCAGACACGTAGTCGATGCGGCCCGACCGCGGAAAGGCAGGCGAGGCCGCCCAGATGCGGAAGTCCTCGAGGCGCACGGAGCCCAGGGGCACCTCGACACGATCTTCGAAAATCACGGTGGCCACGACGTCGTTCCTGCCGAGGGTTTGTGGGCGCCTGCTCGATCGCGATCAAGTTTTTCCCGGCCGGGCGGAACCTGACTCCGGCGGACGCGGTTCGAGCGCCAGCCGGAGGTCGTCCCAGGCCATTGGCACCCAGGGGACCGCGTCGGGGAGCGAGATCAGCGGCCGCCCGGCAGGGCCGTCGCTGCCGAGGGCGTCGAGCTCCCGATCGACGGTGCTGCCGAGACGGTCGAGCCAATCGGGGACCTCGACCCCCGAGCCCCCAGCCACGCCGATGAAGGAGACGGCCCGCGCCTCGAAGCGGGCTCCGGCGCCGTCGTCGACGCCGCTTGCCAGCTCGCCGACCGCCGGCGCGACGAGGGCTTCGAGCTCGTCCTGCTCGAGAACGGCCGTGAACGGTCGGCTGACCCGATCGGCGATGCACGCCAGGCGCACGCCCCACTGCGCTTCGAGTTTCTTGAGCTTGTCGACAAGCTCCGCGGCGGTCTCCTGCGTCTCGTCGCGCATCCTCCCGCGCCACGCCTCGGCCGCCTCCGGCACGCCCTGCCGGGCAAGGACGCGGTGGGCCATGTTGACAGGCCTCAGCGTCCAGGCGATCCGTTCGTACTCGGCTTTCAGCCGGAGGAAGTCGAGAAGGATGTGGAGGCATTCCCCCCGATCCGATTGGGTCGTCGTCGAGTTCCAGTCGCGGTATTCGGCATGGTTTTCCGCGATGCACTCGAGCGCCAGCCGCATCCGCGCCGAGGCCTGCTTCAAGAGGAGCGAGCCGTCGCCAAGCGCGGCGATCAGTGCCCGCGGCCGCGGCGGCCCGCCGCGCTCGGGGAGATCGTTGCCGTGGCGGTCGACGAGCTCCTCGAGCCAGCGGCGCACTCCCCCGCGCAAAATGCCACGGAGCGACGGCGGGGAGAGGAGATGCTGCGTGAACAGCCCCGCGCCATACGCCTCGATGAACTCCCGCAGCGCCGTGAACGCGCGCGGATCGCGAACGCGCTCGAGGACCGAGAGCCGCAATTGGCGCGCGTGGGTCATCCAGGTGTCGAGGAGGCGCGGAACGAGGAGCGAGAGCCCGTCGAGGATCCGCTCGGTGACGACCGGGCCGGCGGGAAGCGCGCCGTCGGGCCCGGGGGCGCGGGCACTGACGACAATCCGCTCGGCCAGCGCCGTCGTCGCCGCCTCGAACACCCGATCAAACTCACTCACGCTCGCCGCCCCCTGGGGCCGCCGGCTCTCGAGCGCCTTGGCGAGATGGACGACCGCGGAGGTTTCGGCCACGAGGCCGAGCCGCGGCAGGCTCGAGGCGAGCCGTTCGAGGAGCCGCTCGCGGGCCCGGGCGCGGACGATGCGGTCGGGGCGACCGCCGCGCGCCAGCGGCACATAGAGCACCGGCTGGCCGACGAGCTTCCCCCGGACAACCTCGAGCCAGTGGCGGGCCGTGGGGGTGTCGCCCGAGAGGAGCGCGGCGAGGAGCCGCCCGACCGCCCCCTTCGTCGAGCCGGCCGCAGGGGGTGGAGACGATGTTGGCCCGACCGGGCGGGGCGCGACGCCGGCATGGAGCCGGGCCGAGAGCATCCACAAGGTTTCCGTCGCCTGGACGGCGGCATCGACAAGATGCTCGGCGGCGGCATCCCGCTGCCAGCGGAGCCGGTCGTATTCCGCCGGCGGCATCCCCGGCGGCGGCGCCGGATCGGATCCCGCGATCGTTCCCGCGGCCCTGACAAACGTCCGCCGCAGGCGCCGCAGATGATGCCGCCAGGCCTTCGCCGAATCGAGCTCGGCCGCCGTTGCGACGCCACCGTCGGCGACATCGGCGGCGATGACCGTCGTCACGGCCTGCCGCAGGAGCCGGAACAGCCCGCCGAGAAACTCTGCCGCATGTTCGACCTCGCCGACCCCGCCCACCGGTGCGCCACCGGCCCCTTCGACGTCGAGCATCCCGCCGTCGATGCCGTCGTCGGTCGAGTCGCGCCACGTAAAAGTCTCGTAGGCGGCAGCCACACTCTCTTCAGATCCGGGCGTCTCATCGTCACGGTCGTCGTCGTCATCGACAGCGTCATCGTCGCGCCGTGGGCGACGGCGCGGCTCGGGGCGCTGGGCGAAGCGTTCGATGCAATCGGCGACGGAGGTGGTGTTGGCCTCGATGAGCTCGAGAAACCGGCGGACACGGTTGCGCCCCACGGCGGAGCGGTCGGCCACGGCCAGCGCCAGCCACTTCGCTGCCGCGGCCAGCCACACCGTCCCGAGCCGTTCCACCTCGACCCCTTCCAGGAGCGAGGCCCAGTGGACAAGCAAGCCCATCGCACCATCGAGATCCCCTTCCCGGAGGAGCGCCTCGGCGGCATGGGCGTGGCTGCGCGGCGAGGAGAACTCGGCCACCTCGGTGCGCCAAAAGCCGGCAGGGGGCGGTGAGGGGGCCGTCTCGCGGCGGCGGCCGAGAGCGCCGATCACCTCGCGCGAGGAGACGAGCATCTCGCGGCCGGAGAGATGGGGGACACCGCTGACGGTGGTGGTGGCATGCCGATCCCACCAGCCGGCAAGGCGCTCGCAGGCGGCGCCGGCGCGGGCGGCCAGCGCCGCGGGGCCGTCGACGCTCGCGGCCCGCCACGCGGCGGCATAGCCATCGAGGATCGCGCCGACCGTCGAGACGAGATCATCGACGCGCGGATCGGGGAGGCTCTCCCCTCCCGGCTCGTGGAGCGGAAACTGCCCCGAGAGGCCGAGGATGTTCCAGGGATCGACCGCCGCGCCGCAGCCGACGGCGCGGAACAGGAGCTCCGTCGCCTCGTCGAGATCATCGAGGGCCTGGGCGGCGCCCCCGGCGGCCCCGCCGCGGCGCACGGCCGCTTGGGCGGCGACGACCCGGCTCGTGATCCGGGCAAACATCCGCGCCGAGGCGGCCGGCACGAGGGCCGCCATCCGCGCTGCCCCCTCGGCCCGCCCCAGCCGGGCGAAGACGCCGGCGAGTGCCACCGCCTCCACCTGGCGGGCGCGGCGGCTGGCGAGGAGGGCGTTGATATGACGGCGGACGCCGCCGAAGGGCTGCCGGAGCCGCTCCACCTCGACCTCAAGTCGGCGACGGTGATCAGGCTCGAGGCGCGACAGCATCCACCGGTAAAACTCGTCCCGGTAGCCGGCGATCCGGGGGAGGAGCTCGGAGAGCGGGGCGGCAGCCTGATGGGCGCCGGGACCGTGGCCGGAGAGCCCCGACGCCATGAGCATGACGCCGGCGAGGACGGCGGCCGACTCGAGCCGGAGCTCCGCGGCCGACCGGGTGTCGGCGCCCGCCGCGGACGCTCCCGCGGAGTCGGGCCAGGAAAGAATGCCGTCGAGGGTCGCCTGCTGGACGACCATCCGGCGATAGCGGCCGCGCTCGTCGATGCGCGAGGGATCCCACAGCCCGAAGAGATAGTTCGGGCGGCTGGCGGCGGGATGGAGGAAGTCGAAGGCGCGCGGATCGATCGCCAACTCCTCGAGGGCCTCGAGGTCGAAATCGGCCTGCGCAAGAAGCGTGTCGGGAGCGGAGGCGAGGATGGCGATGGCCCGGGCGACGAGCTCGCCATACCGGCCATGGGCGGGCCCGGCCCCGGCCACCCACAGCGGCACCGGCCGGACGCGTTCGTGGGGATAGGGTTCAGAAAGCCGACCGTTCTCGAGGACCGCCACGGGGCGCCAGCCGACGTAGTCGTCGAGGCGCCCGATCGCCTCCTCGACGATGCCCGAGGCCGACGGGCCACCGGCGCTGAGAATGGCCTGGGCGGCGGCCATGATCGAAAACGGCCGCTCGAGCGCCCCGGCAGGCTGATGCTCGAGGAGGTCGCTGTGAAACCGCCGATAGCCCGGCAACACCTCGTCAAACACCATCCCGATCAGCGCCCGGGCCTGGCCGGCATCGCGGAAGGCAGGCTCGGTCGCCTCCAGCTCCGCCAGGCGCTGCCGCAGCAGCGCCGCGACATCCGCGGCCGAATCGGCCCGTTCCCCGTCCGGCTCGGCGGCGGCAAACAGATCGGAACAGGCCCGCCAAACGGCAGGATCAAAGGCCCCGGCGGAGAAATTGAGATACCCGAGAAGGAGCGCGGCTGGATCGGAGGGGCGCGACGGTTTCGGAGCGATCGGCATCGACAGGCGTCCTACGGATCCCCCCCGGCCATCGCGGGGTGTGGCGGAAAAACGCCATCGTACCAGCGGGGCGTGTCTGGCGTCGGTGCGAAGGGGGGGGCGGCGACGGCACGACCGGCAGGGGCGCTACGATCGTCATCCCCACGACCGTCGGCCGCCCCCCGGCGGTCTGGCACGATCCACCGGTCTCAATCCCGGGGGTATGGTTGCACAGCGTGGTCTTCTGGGGTGGTGCGCCAGAGGTGGTGCGCCCGGGGGTGGTGGTCCGTTTGGGAGCTCGCTGCGATGCGTTGCCTGTCCATTCTTCGGTCCTGGTCGGTGCCGGCGGTGTTCTCCGCCCTGACCCTGGTCACCGCGCTCGGTCTCCCGGCGCCTACCGCCTCCGCCGGCGGGATCTGCGGGACGCTCGCCGACGAGCTGACGGCCGAACGGGCCGGGCTCGAGCTGGAATGGATGGTCTCCCTGCCGATCGATCACACCCAAGGTGGGATCGAGCATGTCGTCATCGACGACGACCTCGTGATCGTGCAGGCCGGTGACGGTGGCGTGCATGCCATCCACACCGGGCCGGTGACGCCCGACGGCCGCTGCAACCCCCAGGTAATCTGGTCGACCCATCTCGGGTCGCCGGGGCAGCCGATCGTGACGGCATCGGTGGGGCCGGAGCTCGTCCTCGTGCCACGTGGCAACGAGCTCTATGCCCTCGAGCGCTCCACCGGCCAGGTCCGCTGGCAGCAGCATCTCGGCAAGTCACCGATCGCCGGTGGGGCCGTGGTGGGCGAGTGGGTTTACCAGCCCGAGGGCGCGGCGACGGTCCTGCGGCTGCCGACCAACCCCTACCGCGACAGCGGCGTCGGCCCGACCTCGGCCGAATCGCGGACGGGGGCCCGAAAGGCCGGTGCCCGCCGCGCCGACGCGGCCGCGGCCAATGCCGCCCGGACCGGCAAGGGAAAGCCGGTCTCCTCGCTGACCTCCGCCCAGAAGCGTGCCCGGATGGACGCCACCGAGAGCCTCAAGCCCCTCGCCCTCAACGGCGGCGGGATCATCGAGCGCCCGATGATCGCCTTCGGCACCGGCGTCATCTGGACGGCTCGCGACGGCACACTCACCTCGCTCCAGCAGGGCGACCGCGATTGGCAGCGGAACGAGTTTTATCTCGACAGCCCGCAGGCCGGTCCGCTCGCCACCCGTGGCACCTCGATCTTCGCCACGACAACCGCCCGCGATCTGGCCCGGATCGATTCGCTCGAAGCCGGGGCCGAGTTGCGCGTCAATTGGCGTGTGCTCCTCGACGGCCAGCCGGAGGAGGATGGCCCGTTCGTGGCCGGCGATCGGATCGTCGTCTCCTTGGGCGACAAGGGGCTGCGCTGCTATTCGACCGAGACCGGCGAGCTGCTGTGGGCTAACGCCTGCCCGGGGGAGATCTTGGCGGTGATGGGGGAGCGGATCTGGGTTCGCGACCGCACGAGCCACCTTTCCTCGATCGACCTCGCCACCGGCGAGGCCTTGAAACAGTATTGCTTCGGCGCCTTCGACCATCTCGTCGTCAATCACCAGACCGATCGGCTGATTCTCGCCAGCCCTTCCGGGACGCTAGTCTGTCTGAAGGCGAAGGGGGCCGGAGCACCGAAGGCATGGAGCGATCTCCAGCCGCTTCCGGAGCCGGAGGTGGAAGCGAAGCCGACCCGTCCGGCCCCGCAGCCGAATCCCCCCGAGCATCTGCAAAACAAGCCCAACGCCTTCGACGACGAACCGGCCGAGGAAGCGATGGACGAGGAAGCGCCAGCCGACGCTGATGCCGACGGCGACTTCGGCGCCGACCCGGGCATGGACGACGAGCCCCCGGCCGACGACACCAGCGGCGACGACCCGTTCAACGCCCGCGATTCGTGAGCCGTGTGAAAAAGGTGCCTGCCACCAAATCCAGGGGGTCTGGCCATTCCGAATCACCCAGCTTCTGTGGATTTGGTGGCTGGCACCTTTTTCCCGATGGACGTGATCGGCATCGATCTCGCTGGTCCGTGCAACGCGGCAGACACCGCGATCGCTGCCTTCCGGGCGAACGGTCACAGCCTCGTGCTGCAGGATCGCCTCGTCGGCGCTGACGATGCCGCCATCGCGGCCCTCATCAGGCGGACCAGGCCTGAAGCCGATCTGGTCGTCGGCCTCGACGCCCCCCTCTCCTACAACGACGGCGGCGGTGATCGTCCGGCCGATCGGCTCCTCCGCGCGCGGGCCGTGGCTGCGGGGCTGCTCCCCGGCTCGATCATGCCGCCGACGCTCACGAGGATGGCCTATCTGACCCTGCGGGGGATCACCGTCGCCCGGATCGTGGCGACGATCGGCGGAGCCCGGGCGCGGATCGTCGAGGTCCACCCGGGGGCGGCCTGCGTGCTCCGCGGGGCGCCGGTCGAAATCGTGCGTGCCCTTAAATCAAGCGCGGCGGCGCGGCATGAGCTGCTCCGCTGGCTCGAGGGGGAGGGTCTGGAGGGGATTGGCGGCGGCCCTGATCCGGGCGATCACTTCGTCGCCGCCTGCGCCGCGGCCCTCGCGGCCTGGAAGTGGTCGCTCGGCGATCCAGCTTGGATCCACTCCGCCGATCCGCCGTGGCATCCCTTTGACATGGCTTGTTGACCGGGCCGCCGCGGATCACCTCCGCTCGCGCGGCGAATCTCAGAGGCCCTCTAAATGCGAGCCGGCCGACCTTCGCGATGACTGACAAACGACCTCCTTGCCAATGAATCGAGGGACTGGCGGCCGTGCCGAATGACCCAGGCTCGCTAGATCTGGTGGCTGGACAGAATGGCACGAAGTTAAGGCTTTAGTCTTTGATCTGAAAGGACTTGCATCAACTCGGCGCGTGGTTTGGTCATGAGCGGGTAGTTCTTCGGGCGTCGTTTTCGCACACGCTGTTCATGCCTGT
>Ga0114973_10003522_pt1 | contig 11013 bp, 6 predicted proteins | sample M_140807_MF_Meta_FD_87025 | JGI IMG/M metagenome (GOLD analysis project Ga0114973, IMG submission 87025) | Freshwater microbial communities from Lake Montjoie, Canada to study carbon cycling - M_140807_MF_MetaG | ecosystem: Environmental > Aquatic > Freshwater > Lake | place: Lake Montjoie... | reverse complement strand
CAATTTTTTCTGTAATCTGCTTAATGTCCGATTTATTAATCTCAAAAGGAATCTCTTCCTCATCCGCATCATCCAGGTTAGCAAAGACCGAATTTGCCATCTGAGCATTTAGAGGCTGACTGAGTTTAGAGCCATCTCTATAAATTGAGATCGCTTTCAACATTTTTTTCCAGCTCATCACATAAGCATCTGAAATATCTGTTACCGTAGCATCGTTCGGCATATTGATAGTTTTACTGATAGCCCCGCTGATAAAAGGTTGAGCAGCTGCCATCATATCAATGTGAGTTGTTGCCGAAAGATATCTCTGGCCGTACTTCCCACACTTGTTCGCACAATCGAAAATAGGATAGTGCTCTTCCTTTAAATGAGGAGCCCCCTCTATCGTCATCGTCCCAAAAACGTATCGATTGGCCGCTTCAATCTCCTCTTCGGAGAATCCCATTTTACTCAAGAGATTGAGAGAAGGGTTGCCTAACTCAGTTCCAGTCACTCCCAGAATCTCACGACAAAACTCTTCGCCAAGAGCGAATGGGGTCACTACATACTGAAGGTCAAACCCAGTAGCGATTGAACTTTCGATTTTTTTTAATTGTTCAGCATTGAATCCTTTTTGAGCTAATGTAGTTTCATTGATAAATGGGGCTTTTTTCAAAGTCGCATGACCCACGCAATACTTCACTATGGAATCGACTTGCGATTCTGAATACCCTAAATTTTTCAATGCTCTTGGAACTGACTGGTTAATAATTCTAAAGTAACCTCCACCTGCTAATTTCTTAAATTTAACCAAAGAAAAGTCTGGTTCGATACCGGTGGTATCGCAGTCCATCACCAGCCCAATCGTGCCCGTCGGAGCGATAACGGAAACTTGAGCATTTCTAAAGCCGAATTCGGTACCCAACGCTAAAGCATCGTCCCAAACTTTTCTTGAAGCCTCTAAGAGTTCTTTCGGAACTAAATCCCAACCTAAGTTTTGAGGTGTGATGGTCAAACCTTCATACTCTTTTGCAGGTGCCCCCATTGCCGCTCTTCGATGATTTCGAATCACTCGAAGCATCGATTCACGGTTCATCTGATATTTGGAAAAGGCTCCAAGTGATTTAGACATTTCGGCGGAGGCCGCGTAAGCCTCACCCGTGAGGATTGAGGTTACGGCCCCCGTCATAGCTAAAGCTTTTTGGCTTCCATACGGAAAACCCATGGACATCAAAAGCGCACCGAGATTTGCATAACCCAAACCCAGAGTTCGATAGTCGTAGCTATTTTGGGCAATGGCTCGGCTTGGATACTGCGCCATCAACACGCTAATCTCTAGAACAATGGTCCACAATCGACAAGCATGTCGGAAACTTTCCACGTCAAAAGTTCCAGTCTTATCGTTGTAGAATTTAATTAGGTTAAGACTTGCTAAATTGCATGCCGTATCATCAAGAAACATATACTCTGAGCAAGGGTTGGAAGCATTTATTCTCCCCTCGGCAGGACAGGTGTGCCATTCGTTAATGGTGGAATCACACTGGATACCGGGATCGGCACTAGACCAAGTTGCGTAAGCAATTCGATTCCAGAGGGCTGCGGCTTTTACCTCTTTCGCAACTTTTTTGGTGGTTCGGTACCTCAAACTCCAAGTTCCATCGTTCTCCAATTTCTCAAAAAATTCATTCGGAATTCGCACAGAGTTGTTGGAATTTTGACCGCTAACAGTAGCGTAAGCTTCATTTTGCCAATCAACATCATACTCCGGAAAATCGATCTCTTTTTGCCCTTGCTGAGCCAACTGAATCACTCTAGCGATAGCGCTATCGGGGATTTTTGCTCCTCGCGCGGTCCGGATAGCTTTTTTGAGATTTATATTTTTGAGCGGATCGGTTTCGATTCCTTCGCTCTGAAAGCAAGCTGAGTGAACTTTAGATAAACTTTCTTTGATCATTTTTGAACCGGCAACTAATGCCGCAACTTTTTGTTCCTCAACAACTTTCCAGTCCACAAAACTTTCAATCTCAGGGTGATCAAGATCGAGGCACACCATCTTGGCTGCTCTACGAGTGGTGCCCCCGCTTTTTATGGCTCCCGCAGCCTTATCACCAATTTTCAAAAAAGACATAAGTCCGCTGGATCTTCCCCCACCTGACAGTCTTTCTCCTTCCCCACGAAGTTGGCTAAAGTTGGTTCCTGTACCAGAACCATATTTAAATAGTCGAGCCTCTCGAATCCACAGATCCATGACCCCATCCTCATTCACAAGATCGTCATTCACACTCTGAATAAAACAGGCATGTGGTTGGGGATGCTCATAAGCACTCTCAGAAGCTTTCAGCTTCCCACTTTTTGGATCCACATAACTGTGGCCTTGCGCTGGACCGTTAATTCCATAAGTGTAATAAAGCCCCGTATTAAACCATTGGGGACTGTTAGGCGCTGCAATTTGATGGGCTAGCATGTAACATAACTCATCGTAAAAACTGTTGGCATCATCATCACCATCAAAATAACCATACCGTTTTCCCCAATCGGTCCAGCAACCGGCCATTCGATGAAACACTTGCCGACAATCATTTTCTCCTGTTGTTTCACCTGACGCCGCTGGAACCCCAGCTCGTCTAAAATACTTTTGGGCCAAAATGTCAGTCGCGACTTGTGACCAACTCGAGGGGACGACAACATCTTCTTGGGAAAAAACCACTCGACCATCAGCTTCTCTGATCTCCGATTTTCGAGTTTCAAATTCAATACCGTCGTAGCTAGAGTTTAGTTTTTTTGTAAAATGGCGGTTGATCTTCACAATATCCTCCAGAGAATAAAAGACCCTGCCCCCGTGGATACACGAGAGCCGGCCCCTTTTTTAACGGGTTTTCCAAACCAAATTTTTTGGGAGTTCACTTCCAACTGGTAGGGTAAATCAGAACCATCACCCTATATTGCCATATTAGCATGTACCATACATTTACGGTCAATCAGAGTCTCACTACCGATCGCGTCTTAAGCAGAGTGTAATTAGCCTGTGGCGCGTTAGGTATCGATGAACGTTACCTTTTTTGGATCTCTTTTTAGGAAAAATTGTTTTGCGTCAAAACTATCTGAGCCGTTTTATTCGCATTCCCGCCAGTTTTTTCCCCATCCCATATCCACTTTCAAAGGCACTTTAAGTGGCATAGCCCCTTCCATTTCTTCTTTGAGAATCTTATGGGCCATGTCCTCTTCACTTTCAGGAACCTCAAGAACCAGCTCGTCATGAACTTGAAGAAGAATTTTCGATTTAAGATTTTCTTTGTGCAATTTCTGATAGGTCGCAAGCATCGCAAGCTTGATCATGTCAGCGGCAGAGCCTTGAATCGGAGTGTTAATAGCAGTTCGCTCAGCCATCTCTCTCCTCATTCGATTCTGAGAGTTGATTTCCGGTATGAATCGTCGACGTCCTAAACGAGTCTTAACAAAACCATTTTTTCGGGCATCTTCAATCAATGAATGTAAAAAACTTTTTACACCGCTATAGGTCTCAAAATAGGCATCAATAAAAGCCTTGGCCTCCCCTGGAGAGATCTTTAAAGTCTGCGAAAGCCCGTATGGCGTTTGCCCGTACACAACTCCAAAGTTAATAGTCTTGGCTACTTTTCTTTGCTCAGAAGAGACAGTCTTCGTTTTAAAAATTTGGCGAGCTGTGTGTTCGTGAACATCTTCATTGTTTTTAAAGGCCCGCATCAGCTCTTTGTCTTCACTCATGTCGGCCAGCATTCTGAGCTCTACTTGAGAATAATCCGCAGATAAAAGTTTTTTTCCTGGGCTTGCAATAAAAGCTGATCGAACATCATAACGTTTGTCTTCTATGGTTGGAATATTTTGCAAGTTTGGGTTGGAACTTGAAAGCCTTCCCGTTGCGGTCACAGTTTGATTAAAGCTCGTGTGAATCCTGCCAGTCTTGGGATGAATCTGCTCGAGCAACCCCTGGACGTATGTCGACTTTAATTTATTAAATTCCCGATACTTCAAAACCCACTGACAAATATCATGACTTTGGGAAAGTTCCTGAAGAACACTTTCATCAGTGGAAATGCCAGTTTTGGTTTTTCTAATCACTGGCAACCCCAATTTTTCAAATAAGATATGGGAGAGCTGTTTAGGTGAGTTAATATTGAAAGCTCCACCTGCAATCTCAAAAATCTTATCCTCTACTGAACTAATATCTTCAGTTAAGGCCTCTTCCATCTCGAGTAACCGTTTTTTATCAACAGCTATTCCCGTGTATTCCATATCGGCTAACACTTCGACTAACGGCACTTCGAGTTTTTCATAAAGCTCAGCAAGCTCGGCTTGTTTAACCATAGGGGTTAGCAACTGATAAAGTCGATAGGTTACGTCTGCATCTTCGGCAGAATATTGAGTAGCCTTCTCAATTGAGACCTCTGCAAATGATATTTGGCTTTTTCCCTTCCCCGTGACTTCATCATAGCTAATGTTTTGGTGCCCCAAATGGCGCAATGCTAAAGCATCTAAATTGTGAGGTTGTTCCGGATCTAAAAGATAGCTTTCGAGAAGAGTGTCACCAACGACTCCTTCGACCTCAACTCCCCAGCTCTTAAGAATTTGAAGATCATACTTTAAGTTCTGCCCCACTTTTTTAACTTTGCAGTTTTCCAATAGTGGTTTCAATTTTTCTAAGACCCAACTCCCCTCAAGTTGTCCCATGACCACGCTTTCAGTTGCCCCCACCGGACAATGCCCTAATGGAATGTAAGCAGCTTGGGTCTCTTGAAATGAAATAGATATCCCCACCAGTTTCGCCGAATGAATATTAAGTGAAGTCGTTTCAGTATCTATCGCGATAAGTCCCGATTTCTCGCAGGCCTCGATTAAATGGATCAGTTCTTTCTCGGTTGTAATAGTTTTATAATGTCCAGGTTTAAACTTTGCGTCGTCCGTTTTTAAATCAAACCTTTTCATTAGATTGTGAAATTCCATTTCCTCAAGAAGAGATTTGAGTTCGGCCATCTTTGGCCCCTTATAATCAAACTCCCGCCAATCAAAATCGATAGGCACGTCACATTTGACGGTGGCCAATTCTCGACTCAAAAAAGCAATGTCTTTTTCTTGCTTAAGTGTTTCACGCCTTTTTTCCTGTTTTATCTTGTCTAGATTTTGATAAATACCTTCCATCGAACCAAATTGATTCAACAAATCAGCAGCGGTTTTCTCTCCCACACCCGTAACTCCGGGAATATTATCGGAAGCATCTCCCATGAGCCCTAAAAAATCGATTACCTGATTCGCTTCCACGCCAAACTTCTCTTTGACCCCACTTAAGTCGTAACGTTTATCTTTCATGGTGTCATAAATCGTGATGTGTTCGGTCACAAGCTGCATCAAATCTTTGTCACAAGTAATAATCTCAACACAGTACCCCTCTTTTTCAGCGTGCCTCGCTACTGTTCCGATGATGTCATCCGCTTCAAACCCTTCTCTTTCTATTCGCTTGATTCCAAAGCAATCCACCGACCGTAAAATATGGGGAATCTGAACAATAAGATCCTCGGGAGGAGCCTCTCGATTGCTTTTATACTCTTTATAAATCTCTTTTCTAAAGGATGGTTTCGCCGTGTCGAAAGCTATAGCCAATTTGTGAGGTTTTTCGACATCCAAAACCTTAAGAAGCATATTGATAAAACCAAAAATGGCATTGGTTGGGAAACCTTGTGAATTTGATAACCTTTGAATGGCATAAAAGGCTCTAAAAAAATAGGAACTACCATCAATAATATAAATCTTCTGTTTTGCCGACATCTAACAGGCCTTACATCTAGCTTTCACCGTCTCAATCACTGCTGGCATGATAGAAACAACGATAATTGCCATGATTACTAAAGTGAAGTTGTGTTTCACCATTGGGATATTTCCAAAGAACATTCCAGCAAAAATAAAAAGTACAATCCAAACTATTCCGCCAACAATATTGTAAAATGCAAACTCTCGGTATCTCATCTTTCCCACACCCGCCAGGAATGGGGCAAAGGTTCGAACAATAGGAACAAATCGCGCAAAGATAATCGTCTTTCCGCCATAACGCTCATAAAAACTTTGAGTTTTGTTTAGGTACTCTTTTCTGAAAATTCTTGAGTTTCCTTGAAGAACTTTAGGTCCTAAGTATCTACCCACACTATAATTAACGGCATCGCCCAAAACTGCTCCGACACAAAGCAGAGGTACCAGTACAGCAGGGTTAAAATCGCCCTTAGCAGCAAAAGTTCCGGCAGCAAACAGCAGCGAGTCGCCAGGGAGAATTGGGGTGACTACTAAACCGGTCTCACAAAAAATGATGGCAAAAAGAATTGCGTAAGTCCAAATTCCGTAACTTTGAATCACAGTGCTTAAATGGACATCTAGGTGTAAAAACAGATCAAGAATTTGATGTAAAGTCCCCACAACCTCTCCCATAAGTCCCCCTATTTTGAGCCCCAAGAATCGCTGAAAGATCCGACAATGTAAACATTAGATTCTCATCTCCTTCCTTAGAGGAAGTTTCCGATGTATACTTAGAAAACGTTCAAACTTAACAATATGCGCAATTTCTTCTTAAGCTTCTTGCTGTTTTCCAGTCTCTCTGCTCAGGCAGACGAATTTACTTATAACTATGGGGTGGAAGGCGGGGTGAACTTGTCTAATACCTCTTCGTCCTCTTCAAATGTTAGCGCCCTAGACAATCGCCTGGGAGTTGTAGGAGGTGTTTATTGGGAGCTATCACCTTCAAATAAACTTTCTTTTATCCCGGGAGGCTATATTGTGGGAAAAGGGTATCGCCCCTCTTCCTCAACGGCCGTGGTTTTAAATTACTTTCAACTCCGGGCTCTGGGAAGAGTTTCCTTGTTTCGAAGTTCCAACAGTAGATTGTTTTTCGATTTCGGAGCCTCAGCTGATACCATCACTCAAAAAGGAACTCAAAATTACCCCAACCCGCCCGCAATGTCGGTTTTTAAAAACTTTGATGCGAGTCTTTTAGGCGGAATAGGATTTGAAACCGATATTTTCGAAACAAATCGAATAGTTTTTAATATCAAATATCTTTATGGCCTTTTGGATCTGACCCAAAATGATAACATCATCCTAAAATCCCAGGGAATACTCTTCACTACTGCCATTCAATTCTCTAGCGAAGGTGAAAAGATCAGGTCCACTGAAGATCGAGCTCGAGATTTTTTAAACCGAACAAGAACGCCTTAAAATCCTTTAACATCCCGTGTTTTGACTCTTTGCCGATGGGGTCGTAGTCTAATTTTCGTTGAAACGAACCTACTTTTTATCTTTTTGCACTCTAATCTTCACTCTCATTGTCTTCATTCGTGTGCCTTTTCTTGATTTTGTTCTTCTCGAAGATAATACTTTTTTAGACACCAACCCATACTTCGCATCAGATTCGAACAAAGATGTACTAAAACTTTGGAAAAAGCCCTACTTAATCTACATGCCGCTCACCTACTCAGTTTGGGGTACAGCAAGACATATCGGCGGACCTAAATCACTGACGCAAATACCTCACTCGCGAACCGGTATTTTGAAAGAATTTCGATTCAACGCTAAAGTTTTTCATCTGCTCAATTTATCTTTTCACTTATTAACCGTTTTTTTAATTTTTTGGCTTTTTTGTTTTTTAACTCATCATCCGATAGGCAGTTTTTTTGGTGCCCTACTCTTTGCAATCCATCCGGTTCAAGTTGAATCTGTTGCCTGGGTTTCAGGATTCAAGGAAACTTTAGCAGGATTTTTCGGGGTTCTTTCCATTTTCTTGTTTCTGCTCGGACAAGAAACCCCGCCCAAATCTCGAACCTTCAAGTTTTTTTTCGTAGCTTCAACTCTGTCTTTCTTATCTGCCCTTTTTTCAAATCCTACTTCGATTTGCGTTCCTCTCATCATTGTCGTGATCCAATATTTTTTATATAAAAAGGAACGATTTATCGTTGGAACTAAATTTCTTTCTCCATGGGTCTTTTTTGGTTTGGGTTTTATTTTCACTCAAAGATCGAGCCAAGCTTGGTCTAACAATCTCCATTGGGGAATCACTCTAAAAGAAAAGACTCTTTTAGCACTTGATTCGCTTAGTTTTTATTTCAGTAAGATCCTGACCCCTTTACATTTGGGTGTGGATTACGGGAGAACTCCTCAGTGGGTTCTCAGTCAAACCTCTATCTATACGACAGCCCAGCTCTTCTTTGTCTTTCTCGTCGCTCTAACCCTGTTTTTCAGATGGAATAAAATGAAATGGGCTCTAGCCAGTCAGGGAGTTTTCTTAGCAGCCCTAGTACCGGTCTTCGCTTGGAATCGCCTTTTATTTGAAACATCCTCAAGTGTCGCGGACCACGATCTCTATCTGCCTCTATTGGGTTTCGGTTTGGGTCTTGCTTTCACGATAAAGTTTTCGATTAAAAAGCCTTGGGTTCTTTCGATTGCTACTTTACTTCTAGTTCTGTTTGCCACCCGCTCCTACTTTCAAACCGGCTATTGGAAAAACACGCCTCACCTTCTTTCTCATGCCTTGGAGCTCAACCCTGAAAGTGCTATTTCACATCGAACCCTTGGATACTATTTTGAAAAAGAAGAAGATTATGAAAAGGCCATCTCCCATTTTCGGGCAGCAAGTCGTTTGAACGAACAAGCTTCTGACTATAATCGGTTGGGAAATATTTACTTAGTCCTTGGAAACTTTGGTATTGCTAAAACCCAGTTTGAGAAAGCTCTTTCCTTAACCCCTCTTTCCTGGGTTGACTACCATGGTCTCGGACTCGCTTGGCGAGGACTCGGAAACAACTTATTAGCGCAAGAAAATTTTGCGAAAGCCAATGCTCTGTCACCAAGAAGTTGGGCAACTCAAAATGCTTTACGACATGTTAAAAGGGAACTCTCCACCAGTTCAAAACGGGGAAAGTATTCCCGTTACGGGAAATAAAAAGTTTGAGATTATTTTTATTCTTTCACGAAAGAAAATCGAGGCATCTGCAGATTACAAACCCCACTAGATCCTGTAATCCGATTGTTGCCATTGATAATTAACCGACCATAGGAATTTCCATAAATAGAAAAAGGGGTGTTCAATTTTATCCCCTTAGAGGGATCTGAAGGAGTCGGAGGAGAAAAGGGCTGAAGAGCCACATCGGGATCGTAGGAATTCGAAGCAGTACTCAAATACAAAAATACTGTTTCTTCAGCAGCACCCGAGCAATTATAAGTAGCTCCATCCACTTGGGTGTTTAAATGGCTGCCATTGCAAACATCCGTATTGTATCGAATTCCCTGAACACAATTACTTGCAATCACCCCGGGCACAAACGTGAATCTCTCACTCATTTTAAAAATCAAACAACTGTAGCTTCCATCTAAAATATGATTGCCATTATCGGCGACACCTAGGACTGGAAAACCAAAAACATTATACGGAATCACATAGTCTTTACTAAAAACCAGAGTGGGGCTGTCACAATACGGACTCTTTGACATATACATAGCAGAGACTTGAGCTTTTAGCTCGACCGGATCCACTCCAGCTGGGAGATATGCGGTAATAAAAAACAAAAATAAAAGTCCTATTCTTTTCATATTAAAAATTTATTGGTTCCCCATTCGAATAGTAACTTGCGAGTTCAGAGGAACAGCCCCGCATCTCGGCATCAAAAGAGCAACTCCAATCAAAAGAAGAGCCGCAAAAATAGGAAATGACCTTTTTGTAAAACAACCCATTTTTTGATTCTTCCTTTTTAAAAAACAAATTCCAGACTATTCAAATTCTAACTCAGGAGTCTAAAGGTGTCAGTTCTCTTTTCAATCGTTTGACACTATGTCCGATTTAAAAGGGTTTTATTCTAACTTTAAAGCTAAAACCGCCTGGCATCGAAGTTGAAATCTACAGATGGCTGTCTAGCGCTTTTTTAGGCTGGGTGTTTTGGAGCTTATTTTTGCTGAATTTAAGACTAAAAGAATACGTTTTCATCGGTCTGTTAGCCTTCTCAAATACGACCTGGGCTGGCCAGTGCTCTATCGACATTCTTAATGAGAAAAACAGCGGAGAAAAGATTCACCTACACTTCACTTCAAAACTCAGTAGCCGGCGCCAGTGTCAAGAACTCGCCCAAATGCACCGCCCAAACTTTAATTCCAACCAAGTAAAGCTCAAAACTGTCCATTATCAATGGTCCGGACCGGAATTCAAAAGACTTGCTGACTCCAAAAGAACTCATCTGGCTAAATCTAAAACCTTAAAACGACGTCATTTAAGAAAGTTTTAAAAGTTTAGAAGCCTCTTTTTTGGAAGCAATAAAAGCCATTTTTCTTTTCTTCCAAGGTTCTTGCCAAGGCAAATCACTCTTCATGAGCGAATCACACAAACTTAACATTCCCTCAATATCGGTAATGTGCACAAACTCGGGAGCAGGCCCCCATTCCCCACGAGACTCTGGTCCCCCTTCAAAAGACTGATTGTGATAGTTTCCTAAGGGAATAGAAATTCCCATCGCTTTAAATCCAAAAGCAATTGCTGCAGTAGCTTCACAAGTTCCACCATCCATAATTCTTCGTTGAAATCTTTCGGGCAGTGTTGTTTGGGCTATTTGAGTTAAAACTTGGGTGAGACCTGGATCAAATGGGGTCGCCCTATCCCCCAACCTCACAATGGGCCCCTTGCCGATCAAAGCCCCCGGCAATGTTCTAGAGGTTTCAAGACTTACGACAACTACCGAATCTTTTTTAGTATCCAACCAACCCAAATCTAAATGGCCGATAGTTCCAATAAAACCTACTTCCTCAGCCCTCGAAATAAGCCCCAAAAATCGACTGTGGTTTTTCTTTAACTTCTTAGCCAAAGTTAAAATAGAAAAAACCCCAACGAGATCGTCTGCGGCTTTGGTGTATATCACTCGATTTTTCTCCCAAACGGGAGCACTGAATAAAAATGATCCGTAAAGAGCTTTTGCATCCGTTTTTACAGCTTGAACTGAAGACTTCCACTTCTTAATGAGGATCTCAGAAGACTCAAGT
>Ga0114973_10003519_pt1 | contig 11018 bp, 11 predicted proteins | sample M_140807_MF_Meta_FD_87025 | JGI IMG/M metagenome (GOLD analysis project Ga0114973, IMG submission 87025) | Freshwater microbial communities from Lake Montjoie, Canada to study carbon cycling - M_140807_MF_MetaG | ecosystem: Environmental > Aquatic > Freshwater > Lake | place: Lake Montjoie... | reverse complement strand
TTAAATTTAAAAAAAAAATTTAAAAATAAATTAAAATTTAAAAAAAAAAAAAAATAATAATAAAAGGCAAAATTAATAAAAAAAAAAAAAAAAAAAATAAAAGCGTTAAATATTTTTTTAAGAATACCATTTGGAAGATTAAAATTTATTTTGTTATTAAAAATAATTTTATCTAAAGTAATATGACTTTTAAAATAATTATAAAAATAATTATAAAATTTATTTATAATTGCTATAATTTAATCTTATCAAAATTATTATAATACTTGCTGCAAAAGATAAAAATATATATAATAATAAAGTTAATTGAGGCATTGTTTTCTCTGTATAGGCAGTAGTATAATCAACAAAATTGTAATTAAGATTATTTATATAGTAATAGCTATTTTTTTTTTCAGCTTTTAACGCAGTTTCTATATTTTCAATTTTTTTATTTATTACAAATATTTCTTGAATAAGGCTCACATTTGTATCTACATTATTTTTATTACCGTATTCAAGGAGAAAATTTCTTTTTTGCAACTCTATTTTTAGATTTTCGAGTTCTGAACCCTGAATTTTATTAATATCTAAAAAAATTCTATTTAGAGAATTTAAGATATTCTTTAAAATTTTCTTTTGAAATAAATCACGTTCGTTATTTAAAATTTCTTCTAATACATTTATATTATTTATATCTTGTATTTCTATTATATATTTTTTAGTTATCACATATCCGTTTAAATAATCAAAACTTAAATTTCTGGAACTTTTGTTAAAATTAATAATTGATTTTTTTGTTAAATTATTAAAATAGTCATATATTAAATATTGATTTTTATTCAATTCTAATTCAATCATATCTTCGAAGATTTTTTGATAATAAAAGTTACTCGTGTAAAATGAATTTTCAATCGTGAAAAAATCTAATATTTTGCTTTTATCTAAATTATATGTAATTTCTAATTTATAGCTTTTATTTTTAAAATTGTAATGAATAGCACTAAAGCTAATAAATATTAAAAACGCTATAAAAAAGATTTTTTTTTCTTGTTTAAAATTAATTAAATAGTAAAAAATTGAATTATTATTTTTTCTCATAATTTAAAAAATATTTTGATATATTGTATATATTAATTATTTTTATACACAAAAAACTATTTTGATTTTAAAATAATATTAGTATCATTTATAAATTATTGAATTATCACTGCATTCACGCCCAAAGCATAAATTTTTTTTAATTTAACTTTTTAGAATAAATTAATGCAAAAAAGTAAATAAATGTTCCGATAATTATTCCATAAATAACTTTTATTTTAAAATATAAAGTCAAAATTATTGGAAAATTAATTAAAACTAAATATATAAAAAGTGTCTTAATTAAAGAATTTTTTTTTAATAAAAAATGATGAAGATGACTATTGTCTCCATAAAAAGGATTTTTTTTTTTAAAGATCCTTTCTATAAATAATCTTAACATATCAGCACCAGGTATTAAAAATATCAAAAGAAGTTGCTCGGAGCTATTAGAGGAATGAGGAGAGTGTAAATTTTCATTTACGAATTTAATTGTTAGAAGGCCAACAAAAGATGAAAGCATTAATGAACCAGCATCTCCTAAGAAATGTTTTCCTGAATAATTATGAAAAAAACTTAATATTAAAATACCTTGAATTAAATAAATATATATATGAAATTTGCTGCTGAATATTTGCGTAAGATAAAATAACCAAAAAAAAATTACTATTATATTTAAACCGTTAATTCCGTCTATTAAATTTGAAGCATTAATTAAAATTAGAATGCATATTACTGTAAAAATTAACGAAAATTTGTTTAAATATAAAATAGTATCGTATGTGTCTACATAAAATTTTGTTATTAAAATATTAGTGTTGATGCTGGCAATAAAGACAATAATAACAGAAATAAAAAAAATTTTATTATATGGACTTAAGTTTGTTATATCGTCTAATAGACCAACACAAAAAATTAAAATAGATCCCAAAATTATTATATTAAAATCTTTAGAAAAAAAATCGAATATAAAGTTAAATATTAAAATTAATAGCAAAGTTAATAAAATAGAATAAGCGGCGGTTTTAGGAGTTGGAGAGTTATGAATTTTTCTTCTTTCTCCAGGATAATCTATAGTACCTAAAAATTGGGATATTTTTATTTTATTATAATATATAAAAAAATAAAAAAAAATAGAACTAATAATTAATAGAAAATAAAATAAAAATTCTTTTTGCATCAAAAATTATTATATAACATTATGACCCAGGTACTAAATACAATGTATAAAAAAAAATTATTTTTCATAATTATACCCTCTATTTTGTTAATTTCCTTGCCAGTTTTACTTTTGACCGGTCCTTTTCTTCCTGACCTAGCAGTATCTCTTTGTGCAATTTTATTTATAACTAATATTTTTTGTAACTCATTAAATAAATTTGCACGTTATTATAAGAGTAAATTTTTTTTTATATTTCTATTTTTTTACATAATATTAATTTTCTCTTCATTATTTTCAGATTTAGTCCTTTTTTCATTAGAAACCTCTATTTTTTATATAAGATTTGGAGTCTTTTCTTTAGCCGTATGGTTTTTGTTAGATAATAATAAAGTAATCATTAAATATCTTTGTTATTCATTTATAATTTCTTTTTCTATTTTAATAGCTGATGCTTACTTGCAATTTTTTACCGGGAGCAATATTTTTGGATCGAAAATTATCGGGACAAGAGTAAGTAGTTTTTTTAAAGAAGAATTAATTTTAGGAAGTTATTTATCTAGACTTTATCCAATTTTTTTTGCCATATATCTATATAAGTTTAAAAAAATTAATCTTTTTTTTATTTTTATATTTATTTTAACAGAGACTTTAATTTTTTTATCAGGGGAAAGAGCTTCTTTTTTTTATTTAAATCTTTCGACAATAATTATAATCGCACTTTCTAAAAACCTTAAATTAATAAGATTGGGTATTTTATTCATTTCATTATTAATTATAATTTTGATATCTTTTTTTAATTCGGATTACAAGAAAAGAATGATCGATAATACTGTAAGCCAAATTTTTGTAAATAATCAAGATATTTCTAAAAAAAATAATTTTAAGATTTTTTCTACTGAACATGAAAATCATTATAAATCAGCTTTGAAGATGTTTTGGGACAATAAATTAATAGGCATTGGCCCAAGATTATTCCGTAAAAACTGCGATAAAGAAAAATATAAAATTTCATTTGAATCTTGCTCTACACATCCACACAATACTTATATTCAATTACTTGCTGAAACAGGAATTTTAGGTTTTTCAGTAATATTCTTTGCTTTTGTTATTTTGCTTTATTTTTGTATAAAACATTTTTATTTTAAAGTATTTTATAAAAAATTTATTTTTACTGATTTTCAAATAAGTTTAATTTCTTCTATTATTGTATCTTTGTGGCCAATTATACCTACTGCCAATTTTTTTAATAATTGGGCTAACGTAATTTATTATTTGCCTGTCGGCATATTATTATGGTCCTTAAAAAAAAATTTTAATAAATAAAAATGCTTATAATTAAAAAGCCGTTAATTTCAATAATTACACCAAGCTGGAATAGAGTTAAGTTCTTAAAAAAATTAGCAAGATCATTAACTTTACAAAAATTTAAAAATTTTGAATGGATAATTGGTAATGACGGGTCAACAGATGCCACTGATAATTTTGTAAATTTGTTTGCAAAAAAAGTAGATTTTAAAATAATATATATTAATTCTTCTTTAAGAATAGGAAAAGCCGCGCTTGATAATATTATGTTAGATCACGTATCTGGAAAATATATTTCATGGTGTGGTTCAGATGATATTATGTTACCAAATTCAATTGAAAATATTACTAAATTAATATCACAGATTCCTAAAAACAAAGAAAAAAATTATGTAGGAATATTTGCTCAAAATGTCGACCGCTTTAATAAAAGTCAAACTTTTCATCAAAACTATTCTCTAAAAAAAACTAAGCATGTAAGATGGGAATATTTAAATAAAATAATTAAAGGGGATGGAACGATTGTTGAAAGAGCAGAAATACTAAAAGGTAAAAAATTTTTAGAAGTTGATTTTTTAATTTCCGAAAGTTCTTTATTTTGTAAACTATACAAAAAAAAAAAATTTATTTTTACACCCCTTATTGTTAAAGTTATGGACAGAACTGCAGAGAATAGTGTTAGTTTTGGTAAAAAACTTCGTTATTGTAGAGGATCAGCTTATTGTATTGCAAAAGTTGAAACTTTAAACAGCTTTGCTAAACATTCTTTTTTTAAGAAAATTACCATAATAACTAATTTCTGGAGATATTCAATTCATGGTGATTTAAATTTTTTTAAAGCTAAAAAAATTTTAAAACCAACTGATAAGAATATTTTATATTCAATTTTATACTTATTAGCTTTGATTGTATGTTTGAGAGATAAATTGTTTAATAAAGTAGAAAAAACGCATATAGAATTTGAGAATAATATAAAAAATAAAAAGATAACTATTAAAAATTACAATTAAATCTATGCCAATAAAAAATTCTAAAATTCATAAATCTGTTAAAATTTCTAATAAAAATTTAGTCAATATTTATGGCTGCACTATTGAGGCAAATACAAAAGTCGGACCATTTGTTGAAATTCAAAATCAATCTAAAATTGGAAAGAATTGTAAAATTTCTTCACACTCTTTTATTTGCTCTGGTGTAATAATTAGTGATAATGTTTTTATAGGTCATAATGTGACTTTTATTAACGACAGAAATCCAAAATCGATAAATAAAGAAGGTAATTTAAAAAAAGAGTCAGACTGGGTACTTGAGAAGACTATTGTCGACAAAGGTGTCTCCATTGGCTCTGGATCTGTAATTATGTGTGGAATAAGAATTGGCAAAAATAGCACAGTAGGAGCTGGTTCTTTAGTGCTTAAAGATATTCCTAATAATAAAATTTTTTATAACAGAAGAAAGGGATGCTTAAAAAAATGAATATAGGTCTGATAGGAGCTGGGTATTGGGGAAAAAATTTATACAGAAATTTATTAATATCCCAAGTAGTAAAAAAAATATTTGTTTTGGATAAACAAAATATAAATATCAAACAAAATGAAAAAACCTTATTCTTTTCAGAACAGCAAAAATTTTTTAAAAATAAAAATATAGATGCCTTTGTTATAGCAACACCCACGTCAACACATTTTAAATTTATTTCTAAATGTTTAGAACTTGATAAGCCCGTCTGTGTTACAAAGCCAGTTACGCTAAATTATGTTGAATTATTGAAACTAAAGAAAAAATATAAAAATATTAATAAAATTTTCCTCGATCATACTTATTTATTTCATTCCTCCATTAATTATATAAAAAAATTAATATTAAAAAAAAACTTGGAAAGTTAATTTATTATGATTCAGAAAGAATTAGTTTCGGGAAGTTTTATAAAGATGTTGATGTAATTGACGACCTTGCTATCCACGATCTTTATATACTTGACTATTTTTTAAATGGAGAAATGCCAAACTCAATAAAAATAAACTCTCATAATATTTTTGGAAATAAAAATTTTATATCAAACATTTCTTTGAAGTACCAATCAGGTTTTTTTGCAAATATTAAAGTAAGTTGGTACTCTCCGATTAAATCGCGAAGAATTTTATTGGCAGGAAATAAAAAAATTGTTGAATTTGATGATAACGAAAGTGACAAAAAAATAAGAATTTATAACAAAGGAATAGAATACAACCCATCAAAAAAAGTAAATCAATGGTTGTATCGAACTGGTTCAATTGAAATACCCTCAATAGAAAATCGCGAAAATTTATTTAACATGATAAATAAATTTTTTAAATTTATAAAAAAAAAAAACAGAAGTATAAATACTCTAAATCATGGGTTAAGAGTAATGAAAGTTTTAAGCAAAATTAAATATCAATTATGAAAATAAAATTTTTTGATCAACAAGAAAAAGCAAAAAAAATTATAGGTTCTCTTAACGCATGCTTAAAAAAAATTTTAGAAACAGGCAATTATACAAATAGTAATTATGTATATAAATTTGAAGATAAATTTAAAAGTTTTGTAAATGCAAAATATTGTGTAGCTGTTAATACTGGCACAAGCGCTTTGCACATTTCATTAATTGCAATAGGTATTAAAAAAGGAGACGAAGTAATTGTTCCTTCAATTTCATTTTTGGCAACAGCCGCAGTAATAACATATCTGGGTGCTAAGCCTATTTTTGTCGATATAAAATATAACGATTGGCTAATAGACTGCGAAAAAATTCAAGAAAAAATAACAAAAAAAACTAAAGCAATTATTCCAGTTCATCTTCACGGATTAATGTGTGACATGAATATTATTAGAAAAATAGCCAAAAAAAACAAACTATTTATTATAGAAGACGCATCACAGGCGCATGGAAGTGAGTTTTTAAGAAAAAGCCCAGGGTATTTTGGAGATGTTGCAACATTTAGTTTTTACCCAACAAAAAATTTGGGTGCTGTTGGTGAAGGCGGCGCAATAATAACAAATAACAAAAAGATTTATAACAGATTAAAAAACTTAAGAAATTGGTCTCCTGGAAAAAACCATTTTTCTGAAATTGGTTACAACTATAGAATGTCAGAAATTATTGCAGCATCCCTCTTGGTTAAATTAAATTTTTTAAAAAAAGATTGTTTAAAAAGAATAGAAATTGCTAACTTTTATAAAAAAAATCTTATGTCTAAAAATTATGTAACTTTTAACGTCAAAAAGAAAACACACACATATCATATCTTTGCAATAAGAGTTGATCGAAATAAAAGAAATTTTTTTATGAAATGTTTAAAAGACAAGGGAATCGATACAGCGGTACATTACAAATATTGTCTTCCATATCTTAATATTTTTTCATATCTAAAACAAAGCAAAAAAAATTATTTGATTGGAAATAATGTTTCTAATACAATGATTTCTTTACCAATGTATCCTGAACTAAAAAAAAAAGAATTAAAATATATAGTTGAAAAAGTTAATTACTTCACTGAAAAACTCATTTTTCAGCAATAATAAGATGGTAGTGCTTTCCTTCCTGCAAATCAAGAGGAACAATATATTTTTTTCGCGTAAACATAAAGTATAAAAATAAATATATAATTTTATCTATAAGAGTTGGTTTTTTTTAAAATTTTCAATCGAGTAGAATTTCTTATAATTAAATTTTTTTAAAAGTCTTATAACAGATGTGGTGCCATTTTTTACTTTTACTGAACCACCATCGCTCTCAAATAATATAATTGGTGAATGTTTTTTTAAATAAATCGACGCCCCTTTTAAAATTTTTTCTTCATGGTGTTCGACGTCAATTTTTATTAAATCAGCTGCTTTTTTTAATTTCAAATCGTTAAATTTTCGAAAAGTTGTTAAATGAGTTTTTGCTTTTTTGTTTGGAATTTGTGAAGAAACACCAAAGTTTTTTTCCTCCGTGTAAAGTAAAGATTTTTTATTTTTATCTGAAAGACCAAAGTTAAAAATTTTAATATTAGAATTATCTTCTGTATTAAATTTTAATAGTTTAAATGTTTTTTTGTGAGGCTCAAAAGCTATAGTGTTTTTAAAATACTTTGAAAAAAACAGAGTATGGTTCCCTAAATTTGCACCAATATCAATAAATAAAGAGTTTTTAAGTTTTTTTGATTTTAACTATTTTGCAATCACGACCATATATTTATGCTCATAACCACCATCTATTATTATATCATTCGAAACATGGTCATAATTAATTATTGCTAATTTATATGGATAGTTTTTTTTATTGTCTTCAATGTTTTTTATCAATAACTTTCTATAAATAAATCTTCTTATAAAATTATCACCTTTAAAAAAATCAAATTGAAAAATATGTGATTTATTTTTTAATTTAAAATTTAAGAGTAATTTAAAAAACGCAGAAATAAGTGATTACAAACTATTGAAAAATATATTTAATATCGATTAACTTATTTATAATTCTTTTTTTATAAAAGATAACTAATATTTTTAATTAAAAAAAATAAATCAAGAATTATATAAATAATTATTTTAAATTAATCATTAATATATTGATTGATTTGATGTTCACATATTTTTATCATATCCTTTTTATTCTCATAATTATTCCAATCAATAATTTTACTTATAGTTTTTTTTAAATCCCATTTATGTTTCCAATTTAAATATTTAGTTGTTTTAGTGTTGTTTAGTCTCAGTAATGGATTTTCAATAAATGTTTTATTTTTTATTATTTTAAAATTAAATTTTAAATATTTTTTAAATAGTAAGGTTACTTCATTTACACTCTTACAATTTTTGAGATGTGGTCCAAAATTCCATACTTTTTGATATAATTTTTTTTTATTATATATTCTTTCTACTAATTTTAAATATCCATTAAGTGGTTCGAGAACATGCTGCCAAGGTCTTACATGACTAGGGTTCCTTAAAATGAGATTTTTTTTATCTTTAACAGATTTGTATATATCTGGAATAAGTCTATCTTTCGAATAATCACCACCACCTATTACATTGCCAGCCCTAGCTATACATACATTATTTTTTTTTGCTAATTTTTTTACAGATTTTATATATGATTGAATGACATACTCACAGCAAACTTTTGATGCACTATAAGGATCAATCCCACCAAGTTTATCAGTTTCTTTAAAAATTTTTTTAACACTAGTATCGTAAACTTTATCCGTAGTAATTAATAAAGCAGCTTTAATTTTTGAATTATGAGAAATTGATTCAATTACGTTAATTGTTCCTGTAACATTTGTAGTAAATGTATTGAATGGATTTTTGTATGACTCAGATACCAAGGATTGTGCAGCAAGATGAAATATTATTTCTGCTTTAGAATCAATAATTGCCCTATTTAATAATCTATAATCTTGAATATTAGCATAGTAATTTTTTTTTAATAAAAGCGAAACTTTAGCAAGATTAAACAAGCTTACTCGCTCAGGTTTCAATGAATAACCTGTAATTTCAGCACCTAAAAAATTTAGGTAAATACTTAGCCAAGATCCTTTAAAACCAGTGTGTCCAGTTATAAAAATTTTTTTATTTTTCCAAAAATTTTTCATTATTTTTATTTTAAATAATAGTGGCTCTTCTTTTTTATTTTAATATATTGCTTAAAAATGCATAAATTTTACAAATATTTAATTAATAAAAATTTTTATAAAAGTAGATTAATCAAAAGTAAAATTAATTTTTAACGCTAATTTACTTTTTTATTTTGTAACAAAAAAATATTAAAAAAACTATGATTATTGTTGTTTTGAGTGGTGGAACTGGAAGTCAATTATATCAGTATGCTGCAGCCTTAAATATAGCAAATAGTAAGAAAGATTTTATTGTAATCGATGCGGCTTGGTATCATATGTCTAAAGAAGTTAAGGATGATAGACATTTAAACTTTAATAAATTAGTTAGTGCTAAATATAAAATAATTATAAAAAGTCTTTATATTTCGAGAATTTTGAGATCCACATTGTTTTTTATAAGCTTTTTTAGTTTTGGATTTTTTCAATATCAAAAAATCTATATTAAAAATCCATTTAAATTTGAAAAATTTCCTGAAGCCTCTAATTATTTTATCAATGGTTATATGAATAATATGAAATATTATGAAAATTCGTATAAAGATATTTTAAAAAAAATTATAATTTCAAAAAAAAAAACAACAAAAGTAAAAATTGCAATTCATGTTAGAAAAGGAAAAGATATATTTAATACTATAGTAGATTTTTGTAATAAAAATTATTATTTAAGCGCAGTAGAAAAAATTATTAAAATAAAAAAAATAAATATAAAAAATTTAGAAATATTTATTTTTAGTGATAATTCTGATTGGTGTAAAAAAAATTTAATTTTTAAAAAAATAAAAACCAAATTTATTTTTGGAAATGATAGTACCGCAATCATAGACTTAAAAAAAATGATGCAATGTGATCACATAGTAATTCCTAATAGTAGTTATAGTTGGTGGGCAGGCGCTTACATTGATTATTGCCGAAAAGGTATTGTCATTTGCCCTAATTTATGGTGGGACAGGATCTCAGTAAAAAAGCTAAATATTTATCCTGCAAGTTGGTTCATTTTGAACACAAAAGTTAAAGAAAATAAGAATCCCCAATACCCCGTTTAGTTTTTTTCCAGTTTAGTTTTTTTATAGATTTTTTTCATTTTCTTTAAGATTTCTAACTTACTATAAAAATATTTTTTATTTACAGAATTATTATTATTTTGAATATTATATTTGTAGATTTTTAAATTATTATTAAAATTTAAATTCTTATGATTTAAGTATTTGGCTATACTAATGCAAGAGATTTGTTTAGAAACTAGGTTTGAAATTTTAATTTTTTTTTTATTTATAAAATTTATGTCTTTAATTAAATCTTCCAAATAGTACCATTGTAATTTTGTTTGAGAATTGTAAAATTTTAGTGATTTCTGATTAATTAAATCATAAAAAAAATTTTTTTTTAAATTTCCGCCAAATAGTGAAGGTAATCTTATAATGGAATAATTTTTAAATTTTTTTTTTATAAAACTTTCTATTATTAATCTATTTATTCCGTAATAATTTTTTTTATCTTTTTTTGCACATATAGTGTCAGTTGAAGAAAAGTGAATTATTTTATTACATTTTAATGTTTTTAGAATATTTATTAATTTTAAAATATTTTTTTTATCTTTTGTATGAAATTTGTTTGCATGATACTTTAGACTACTTGGTGCGGTTAAATAAACTGTATCAAAAACTTTATTTTTTATTTTCTTAATGTTTTTGCTATTATAAAGATAATTTATTTTTAATTTTTTTTTTAAAAAGCTTCCAATATATCCATTATGGCCAATAATAGCATTATTGTTATGTGAAATTTTTTTTTTTTTTAAAATTTAATTATTATTTTTTTTTTTTAATTTAATAAATTAAAAATTATTATAATTTATTTTTTAATTTAAAAAT
>Ga0114973_10003518_pt1 | contig 11027 bp, 12 predicted proteins | sample M_140807_MF_Meta_FD_87025 | JGI IMG/M metagenome (GOLD analysis project Ga0114973, IMG submission 87025) | Freshwater microbial communities from Lake Montjoie, Canada to study carbon cycling - M_140807_MF_MetaG | ecosystem: Environmental > Aquatic > Freshwater > Lake | place: Lake Montjoie... | reverse complement strand
TGTTACCAGATGATGCCCAAATGGATGCAACCTGGTGTTGCAGCCTGCTTTTGGCCATGCGCAGCACCGTCACGCTCGACGATGAACTCCTGGCTCGCGCCGAGCAGCTGTGGGGTCCTCTGGAGTGCAGCGCCCTGCTTAGGCAGGCCCTGCAGGCCCTGCAGGCCTTGCTGCAGCGCGAGAGTGCCAAGCACTTGGCAGCCCTGGGCGGCAGCGAATCCGGCATCAATCCGGTGCGGTGCACGCCGACAAACCGTGCTTTCAGCCGTTGCTTGTTCACTTGCAGTTTTCCATCAGCAACCGCCAAGCCACCCGCCAGCCAGCCACCAGCTTGTCTCCATCATGCAGACGAGAGGAGCATGGTTGGCGTAGGGAACGAGCTCATAGGCCTTTAAGAAAGGCCTGAATCTCTGGATCGTCCTTCCAGCCACGGGCCAGCTCCTGCACAGATATCTGGCGCACTTCATCAGCCTCATCGGATTGGGCACGCTCTTTGAGAATTGCCAGTGTTTCTGGATCGTCCTTCCAGCCACGGGCCAGCTCCTCCACCAAGATTTTGCGCACTTCATCGGCCTCATCGGATTGGGCATACTTTTTGAGAATTGCTAAGGTGTCCGGTTCGTTTTTACAGAATCTAGCCAGCGAAGTGAGCAACACCAAACGCACAGCCCAGTGCTCATCAAATTGAGCGCACTCTTTAAGAATTATCAGGTTGTCTTGATCTTCCTCCCAGCCACGAAACAGCACAACCACCATGCTGATTCGCACAACTTTGTTCGGATGGGAAAGGATGTGCTCTTTTATCCAAGGCAAGGTGTCTGGATCGTCCTTCCAAACGTCAGCGACAAGCTCGACAGGCTTTATAGGTATACCGGAGTCCTCAAAATTAAATCCGATCAAATCCTTGGTGGCTTGCCGTACAAGCGCCTCTGTGCTACCAAGTCCCCCCCCGATTACGCACTTCGCCAACGCAGCGTGCCGCAAGGAAAATGTGGTCGCAAGATTGATTCGAATCTGGTTGCTGCAGCAACCAATCGAGGATCTCTTTAACAAATTTAGGCGCTAATCGACTGGCCACGAGCCTCAGTACTTCATGCCAAGTTTCATCTGGCCAATGCCCAAAAATCTCTGTCTTCAACGCATCAAGCGTCAATGTCTGCTCCACATTGAAGCGATCCACAATCGCCTCTGCACAGAAATACTCCAGAAAGGTGCGATGCACAAAGGCATAGTTGCCGCCACCCATGAAGCAGAGCATGAAGTTGCGGCCCAGCAGTTGCTCGATCAACGCCCGGGCGGCGCGATCGGGCCGCAAGCCAGGGATGCCTTCCAGGCCCTCGCTGAGCGTGCACTCAAGCAGATTCTCCTCAATCAGATTGACCAGGTTGCCGGCGGCCCCATCCGCACCGGCTTGCAGGGTCCAGGCAATTCGCTTCATCAGCCCCAGCTTGTCTTTGCCATCCAGTTGGGCCTGGGCTAGCTCGGGAGAGGCCTCAAAGGCCAGCTCTGTTTTCCACTGATGCAGCAACAGACGGGCGCATTGGCTGTAGAGCTCGGACCGGTCCCGGGGCAACTCCTGGCTGCGATTCAAGACCGCCATCAGCGTCAGCAGCAGCGGATTGCCCGCCAGCTGCTGAATCGCCGACGACTGCTGGATGGCCTGCAGCAGCGAGGCCCGTTTGCGCTCGCCTTTGCTTTCATCGTCGTAGGCCAACTGATGCCAGCGCCGCAAGAAAAGCTCTCTCTGCTCCTGATCCAGCTCCTGCAACATGAACGGGCGAATGGCCTCCTGCCGCCAGCGCTCATGCTGAAAGCCGATCAGGCGCGAACTCACCACGATCTGGGCATCCGGGTAATCGTCCGCAAAACGATGGATCGTCGTCGTCACCTCCTGCCGCAGTTGGAGATCGAACACCTCATCGAGGCCATCCAATAACACTTGGGTGCGGTTATGCCGCAGCCAGTAATCTAGGGCTTCTGGATTCAATTGCCAGCGCAGGCTTTCAGACCGCCCCAGATAATCGAGAAAGCCACTTACTTCGCCCTTAGCGCGGCGGCTGGCGTAATCGCGCAGCTCAATCAGCAGCGGCAACGGGGCGTCGCCCAACAGCGGGTCGTTCGCATCCGCCCAGGCCAAGACCAGATACTGCAGCAGCAACGATTTGCCCGATCCGGGATCGCCCAGCACCACCAGCTTCCGCTGCAAAGGATCGGCCAGCAGCTCCAACATCGGCTGCGGCGATTGATCCAAATAGGTGCGCATCAGACTTGCGAGCTCCTCCTCCTGCAACTCCGTTCCATCCAGGGCCTCTTGCTCCCGCAGGCGCCGTTGCAGCTCCTTGGGCAGCTCCATGGCCCGGGGCAAGAACTGCTCGCATTCGCGCACGGTTGGGGGGATGAATACCTCCGTCACCCGGATACCGCGCGGCATGTCACTGCTGGTGGCGTCGAGCTCCTCCAGCTTCAGGTGCCCGTAGTACTTGGCCATTGCCTCGCGAAAGCCAGAGAGATCCAGGCTGGGGGCCTGGGCTGATCGCAGGCGACTCGGCCCTGGGACCATGGCTCCGGCGGCAGCGGCACCGACAGGCACGAGCGAGCGCAGAAACGGCCCCAGCTCGGCGTAGTCATCGCCATAGGCGATCGGCTGCAACCAGGGGGCATCAGCAAGCTTTTGTTGAAAGACGCCCAGCTCGGAAGCGCGACAGAGCAGCCTGTGGCGCGGCACCACATCTTTAAGGGCTTCTTTACCCCAGGTGATTAGTTGTTGGAAATTAGGGTCTAATACCGTATCGCCGCAGCCAACGAACAGCAAGGTTTTGCTAAGCGTTAGACATTGCATGACCGCCTTGCCGTGCGGGTCGTCTTTTACGTTGTGGTATGTGTCCAATCCCAACACTACCGATTCTGGCTTTTGATACTCACCGTGCAGATGAAGGATGGCCTCCCTGGTGCCACGCAGGGCCTCCTGCACCGCGTTGGTCTCCTGCCAGGTGATGGCGGGGCGTTTGGTCTCTTCTTCGAGTAGATGGTCGTAATTCAGCGTGGTAATCAATCCCAGCAACGCAGCTAAAGCCTGCAAAAGAGTTGGCTCTTGAAGCTTTAATTACCCGATCGAGTCCGACAGGCAGCTACGGAAGATTCCCTTACTGCGCCCTTGCAAGCGGGTCGTGATCGTTTCCGCCGCGCTGATCATCAAGTCGGTTTTGCCGCTGCTGATCAAACCGCGCAGTAGATCCTCATTCCCATCCGCCGCGCCGATTTCGGTCAGCCGATCCACCCCATGCTCCAGCAGCCCCGTCCAGGTCGCCACCTTGTGCCCATCCACCTCCTGGTTGTCGCAAGCCGCCACCGAGACACCCGATCCCACCACCACAACCAACTGCCCGCTAGCGATCTCCCTTTGGAGCTGATCAAACTGGCTGGAAGATGGTCTCATGCGACCTGGTTTTTCAGGGGGTGGGAAATTCGAGATTTTCTATGCCTAGCTGCAGGGCAACGTGTAAAAACGCCGCTGCCGGCCAGGGTAGGACTTTCTGGCAATACGCCACTAAAAAGTGGGCACGGCAACAGAACCCCCATCACCACCAAGCCCCCGCCTGAGATTTTTGCTGAGATGTTTTGCCCCTGAAAGCGCCCGGGGCGCCGCAAGGTCCAAGCGCATGCCCGCCGCGCCATCAGCTCCTGCATCAGCAGGGGGGGTGAGCCAGGACGATGGCCGGGCCTTCAGTCTCCTGATCCCAAGCTGCCGGCCTGTTCAGCTGTTGGCAGCCAGCCAGGCGTGGAGATCGGCCATGCCCTCAAAATCGAGCAGGGCTTCAGCCAGGGCCTCCAGCCTCTCCAGCGGCAGGCTGCGGATCACGCTTTCCTGCTCCGCGCTCAGGGGGCCGCAGCGGCGGCTCAGCAGGCGCAGGGTGACCTTGGCTTCTCCTTGGACTTGACCCAGGGCGACGCCTCGAGCCTCACCAAGAGCGACGCCTCGGGCCTCACCAAGGGCGACGCCTCGGGCCTCACCCTGTGCCTCCCCCCGCCCAAAGATCTCCTGATAGGCCACGCTCTGGGTGAAGTCGTCGAGAGTGATGCCGCCCATGGCGCAGAGCTCCTGGATTGATCTGCCGTTAAAGCGTGCCACCAGGATAGCGGCGATCACGTCATCGATCTCGGCGGCCTGGCTGCTGCCGGCCACCCGGGCCCGGATGGCGGAGGAGGTGGCCGGCAACTCCTGCTCGCTCTGGAGCAGCAGGGCCAGAGCCTGAACCAGGGCCGGGGCCGTGGGGTTGGCGGCGTCGCTCAGCAGCTCAATCCACTGCACCCGCTGCTCCACGAACTCAGCCACGGGGGCTGGATCGCCGAAGTGCAGCTCGCGGGAGGGGCAAAGCACCACCACCCGCCAGCGCTCAATACCCGGCTCCTGCTGCAGCAAGCGGGCGGTTTCGGCGTAGAGGCGCCGCAGGAAACCGGCATCAGCGGCCATCTGGGCCTCCAGGATCAGGGCCGGCAGCTCAGGCCGCTCTGGCGGCGGCAGGAACAGCCCATCGAGCCGGTATTCGCGCTCTTTCAACACAGGGGCCGAAAACCTGTACCCCCTGGCATCCGCAGGCAGATCGGGCAGCAGCGGCAGGATGCGATCGGGTTGGTGCTGGAAGAGCCAATAAAAAAGCTTGTCGCTGGCGACCACAACGGCAAACCCAGACCCAGGGATCCAGGCAGGTTGGCACGGAAGTTCTAACCCTCCCAGATCTCCGCCAGCTCCAGCCGCAGCCCCGGCAGCTGTTCGCCCCCCTCCAGCGCCTCGGCTGCCTCGATCCGCTCCATCACCACCGGCGCCGAAGGATCAGCCCCAGGCTGCCAGATCTCCACAGCCCGCTGTTCTGGAAACAGCAGCCAGCCCAGCTGGGCGCCGTTGGCGAGATAGGCGGCCATCTTGCGCCGCAGGGCTTCGTTGCCGCGGGGGCCTTCAACTCCTTCGGAGAAGCCTGCGGATATGGAGGGGCTCACCAGCTCCACCACCAGGTCGGGGCACTAGGGCGGGAAGCCGCGGCGTTGTTCGGGCGTGAGCGCCTGCCAGCGCTCCAGCCGCACCACGGCCGCATCGGGACTGAGCACGGAGCCAACTCCTTCGGAGAAGCCTTGCGGCTACGGGGAGGCGGAAGCCACCGGAGCTGTCGAACACCACCCAGCCTCCTCGACGCTCCGCCCAGGCCTGCAACCGATACAGCAGGCGGGCGTTGCGGCGGCTTGTCTCGCCTCCGGTGGGGTTCATCGCAATCACCTGGCCAGCGGCCGTGAGTTCCAGCACCGCCTCGGGGTTGGCCTCGCACACCAGGGCGAATTGTTCGGGGCTGAGCTTCAGGCCCGGCGGCAGCAGCAGGGGCTCCAGACCGGTGGCTAGAGCCTGGGGGGCGGCGGGAGCAGGGGGGGTGAGGGTCATCTCCCCTGCTGGGGCGTGGGGTTCAGGTTAGGCGGGGTTGAGACAACACAGCCGCCCTGTGCCGCAGCCGCTGCTCCACAAACTCCGCGACCGGGGCTGGATCGCCTCCTCCCGATCTCGGGTTGGAGCCTTTTTATATTAGATCCCACGGCTTGTCACAGTTTCTCAGCTCCTGGCCGACCCCAAAAGACGGTCCCTAATTGGCTTTTCGGGGTATTTGCAAAGCCAAGACTGAAAGCGGGTGACCGGGCTCGAACCGGCGACGTTCAGCTTGGGAAGCTGACATTCTACCACTGAATTACACCCGCAAAGTTGACAGAAACGGCTGATTTGGCTCGTTTTTCTGCCCGTCAGCCAACTTAGCAAGCCCTGTTGGTGGGATGGGGTCGGTGGGCCCTTGCCAGGGCCCAGGTCCTGCATGGTGGCCTCGATCGCCGCCACGGCGGTGAGGAAGTCGCGGTCGACGACGAAGCCGAGGTGGCCGATATCGATTCAAGACTCTCTTTCTCCATCATCTCCAGGGTAGCCGCAAGGGCTAAGTAGAGGTTGATGGCGGGGGTAAAGGGGTTGCTGTCGGCGGCGGCCGCTTTGCGGTACTTGCGTAGATCCAGGTAGAACTTCGGCAGTCGCAGTGTTTACGGGCCTGCCAGGCCCGCTCGTCCATGGCCGCAAAACTGAGGCCCAGTGGCATCACATAACCCTTTTGGGAGCCGGAGCCGATCACATCCACACCCCAGTCGTCCATCGGCACGTTGGTGGCGCCGAGGCTGGTGAAGCAGTCGGCGATCGTGAGGGCGGTGCCATGGGCCCGCACCATCAAATGCTGGGGACGGACCCGGTGCAGTTCGGCCAGCGGCGAATCAATCAGGGTCACTACGGCCTTTTAGCCTCAGGGCTGGTAGGTGCTTGGAGGTTTTAGGGTTGTTAAATAGTAGGCGGCGGGCGGCACGGGGCTGGAGCGGGCTCACCGACCGTGGTCGACTCGGGTGGATCCAAGCAGTTCGAATCATTGATCAAGACTCATTTCGCCCACCGGGCCAAGCAGTATTGGCGTTTGCGCTGCAACTTCGAGGCTGCACAGATCCCTTCCGCCCATGACACGTCCCCGATTAGACCATAAACCTTGTGAGCCATTCGTCAAAATGTATAATTGATTCATGGGGTTAATCTGCCCCTCGGGAATCGTAGGTTGGCATCCTGCCCCATCCACTCTCTGAACAGCGAACGCGGGCGTCCGGATGTACATTACGTAATAGGATCCAGTCTCCTGAGCGCTCAATCGTCCTACCATCTACATGAACGTTGTCGAAACCCCGCTTACTCTGGCCATTGATCGGCAGGCAACAGCTGCAGGGTTGATCGCCTCTCTCGGCGAGTCCGTAGCGCAACACATTGGCTCTGATAGACAGATTGTTCGCTTTGTTGTAACGGGGCAATCTCAGAATGAGTTCCAATGTGAACTTGGCGTTTTTGAGTCGCCTGCAGAGAAAGACAGGCCGCCATTATTTACCTTCAGGCAACGTAGCGAGTGCGACCAGTCAACCTTCAACGTGGTTTTCCTTGTACCCACTGGGATCGGGGCGGAAATCGGCGGCCATAGTGGCGATTCAGGCCCTGTCGCCAAGCTGCTTGCCTCTGGGTGCGACACCCTGATTACCCACCCCAACGTTGGCAATGCGGCGGATATCAACTAACTTTCCGCCAATACACTTTACGTTGAAGGGAGTGTCATCGCTGACCTTTTGATGGGCAGCATTGAATTACGGCCTACTAGATCCAACAGGCTGTTGCTATTGATGGAGCGCCACCCAGACCCTTGGTTTATGGATGCCACCGTGAATATGGCATCAGCCGCGAGAGCTGCTGCAGGCTTCAATATCCAAGAGGTTGTCGTCCTGAATCGTAATTTCTCAATGAGTTCCGTCTATGCACCATCAGGACGCGCGGCTGGAGAAGTTTCAGGCCTTGAAAGTGTATTTAATTCCCTAGATCGACGTCAGGGCCAGTTTGATGCTGTTGCTATTGCCTCATTGATCAAGGTTCCATCCTCCTATCACCAGGATTACTTTGCAGACACAGACGATCTGATGGTGAATCCATGGGGTGGCGTCGAGGCGATGCTCACCCACACTCTGTCGAGAAAGTACCGCGTGCCAACAGCGCACCCTCCAATGATGACATCTCGCGAGGTCCAGACACTTGATTTTGGCATAGTAGACCCACGCAAAGCGGCTGAACCGGTGTCATGCACTTACCTTTTCAGTGTCCTTAAGGGTCTGCAAAGAAGTCCATCGATCTGTGCGGCCGGTTCCCATGCGAGGTCCTCTGGAAGCATTGGGGTGGAAAGCATTCATTGCCTTGTGATCCCCGAAGGTTGTGTTGGATTGCCTACGCTTGCTGCCCTCGCACAGCACATTCCGATTATCGCCGTTCGTGGCAACCTCAATTGCATGACCAATAAACTGTCAGATCTCCCAGGTGGCACTAAAGGTGTGATTCTCGTGAATAACTATCTTGAGGCTGCGGGCGTGTTGGCGGCGCTGCGAGCTGGCATTTCGCTTGAATCTGTTCGCAGACCGATTGCAGCGACCACGGTTACCTATGAGGACAATGCCTAATCTGGGTCCTAATTTTGTAGCCTTTATCAGCCGCCCTGAAGAGAAACAAGACTATACCGAGTTAGATCAGAAGGCAGAGTTTGTGTTTGCTTCTTTGTCGTACTGCGACCCAGAAGTGGTCACCGTAGATCCGGAATGCCTGAAGGTGGCAATCGCTAAGTTCAGCATTCTCCATGCTGCCAAACCGTTTACGGCTATTTTAAACCGCAAGGAAAAATGTGTCGTGCCAGCTGCTCAGTTAGCCTTGGCCCTTGACCTGCCACCTATCACGCTCAATCCTGAGCTGGCGAGGGACAAATATCAGATGCGCCAAGCATTGAACTCAGGCAGCCCGTTTCCACACACCTTTCTGATCCGTACGACTTGCGATTTGGAACAGGTCCCAGATACAATTTACCCTTGCGTGCTGAAACCACGCTACGGCTTTAACAGTCGCTCGGCTGTGCTGGTCAATGATCGTATGCAATTGCATTCTGTGTACGAAGAACAGCATAAGTCGTACTCAGCCCTCGAGAAACAAGATCGCACGAATAGCGATTTTGTAGTGGAAAGCTTTATACCTGGCACCGAGCATACCGTTGAGTCGCTAGTCAGAGATGGTGTTCCCCTCTTTCATATCATTTCCGATAAACTCATGATGGAAGCTCCATACTTCGTCGAAATTGGGGACACGATGCCTAGCCGACTATCCGGCGCTAAGCAGCGGGCGTGTATTGCTGCGACGGAAAGAGCTCTTGCTCGCATGGCGATCCGTAATGGCTGGACGCACACAGAGATCAAGATCTCAGACTTGGGTGCTGTCGTTATTGAATGCGCTGCTCGGATGGGAGGAGGCTATTTTGAAACGCTTTACCGTGAGGTCTATGGTATTGATCGCCTTCGTGTCCTTGCCTCGCTGTTCAGCAGCCGAGATTCCATACCAATGCCTGTGGCTAGAACCCATGCAACGGCCCGCAGGGTTGTTGTATATGGGCCAGCCAGGATGAGGATTGTAAACAACGCTGAAACTCTCTTTCATGACAAGAGAGTCAAGCTTCTGTGGCCAACATCAGTCTCCGCTATCAACCGCAAATTGGCTGGGCCACCAATTGACTTCAACAACACTCTCTTTGAGTTTGTTGCTCTCGGATCAACTTCGGACGAGGCTGAGATGGTTGCCGATCTACTGTTGGAACGCGTTAACTTTGGCAGCCTACATTGATGATATGAGTAGGCATGCCCCCCTAAGCTGTGTGCTTGTTGGTGAAACGAGTCTGCTTTTGCGTTGCGCCGAAATTCTAGCTGGCAGGGGCCATGTTGTTAAGGCCATCATTAGCGGCGATCAGGCAATTCCGAAAGTTTGGACCAACTTCAACAATTTAACTGATGCAATCCATTGCCTGGATGAAAGGCCCGATTTGCTATTCAGCATTGCAAACAGATCTATTCTGTCTGAAGATCAACTCGGCTATCCCAGTCTCGCCGCAATCAACTATCATGATTCACCACTACCAGCGTATGCAGGGGTCAATGCCCCATCGTGGGCGATTCTAAATGGCGAATCCAGGCACGGTGTCAGCTGGCATTTGATGGAAACCGATGTCGATGCTGGCAATATTCTCGTGCAAGGGCAGTTTGCGATCGATGAAATAGACACGTCCATGTCTTTATGCTTGAAATGCTTTGAGCAAGCCTTGGCTACTTTTGAGCTGTTGCTTGATAAGTTGGAGAAGGGTGATCTTGAGGGCTTTCCTCAGGACCATAGCAAGAGAAAGGTCTTTCTTAAAAAGAACCGATTGCCACGGCAAGGAATTATCCGTTGGTCGGATTCCGGAGATTCCATCTTGCGATTTATCAGAGCAGCTCAATTTGGGCCGTACCCGAATGATTTTGGTCTTGCGAAGCTCATGTTACCTAGTGGCGAACTTATCGTTGTCGGTCAAGGTCGGATGGCGGAATCAGCGCCATCTGCGCCCGCCGGCACGATCATTAAGGTTGATTCGGCATCAATCACGGTGATGGCTGGGGATGGCCGATGCCTATGTCTTTTTGGTCTTTCATCTCTAGATAGAGTGACGACCATGATCCCCGCAGTTCTTCAGGGACTTAGGTTGCCTCAGTTGAGCGATGCGGAGGCTGCTCTTGTTGAGTCCCTGACTATTGAGAGCTCCGCGCAGGAAGAAAGCTGGCGTCAGTCTTTTCGCTCAATGCCTGCGCCCCTGCGCCAACCTGGACTTCCCCGTTGTAAATACAACGGGGAAGGAGAGTATGTCTTTGAGCAGAGGTTGTTGACTGCTCCTTCGATCGGCCACGTCATGGCGATTGTGCTCAGATCTCTGCTTCGCCAGGGCGGCAGACTGCCTGCATTGGTCGGCATAGCTAGAGAGAGTCCTGCCCCTTTCATGTCGATTCAGCCCTTCATCTGTGCAACTCATCATGTTGACGAGCTTGCTGATTCGATCAACCGTCACCTTCACTCTCCAATGATGGCGTCTGATTTTGCGCTCCGCTCCCCAGATGTGCGCAGGCGGTGGTCTCGACTTGATGATATTTCAGTATGCCTTGCTGATCACATTCCTCAGCAACTTAAAAATCCAGGTCTGGTTGTATGCTTTCAAAATCGATTGCTCTCCCTTCGATTCGCAGCAAGTCAGATTGCATCCTGTGATGCTGAGTGCTTTGCTCAGGCCATCTTTACGGGATTGGCTGGGGGCCTTGTGCCCAAGCGCAAAAGTCCGGCCGATCGAAGCTTCGTTCATCAACGTATCTCCGAACGCGCTGCCTCCTCGCCTGACGCCATCGCAATTGAGTGCGGAGATGAAAGACTCTCTTTCGCTGAGTTGGAAAGCCGTTCCAATATGCTTGCCTCAAGGCTTCGGGGCGATGGAGGTGGGCCGGAGCAACTCTATGGAGTGTGGTTGCCGCAGGGAATTGACTTCTGCGTTGCGGTAGTAGGCATTCTTAAGTCTGGAAGTGCCTATCTTCCCCTCGACAGCACAATG